>Ga0123355_10020638_pt1 | contig 10528 bp, 8 predicted proteins | sample TergutEmb28metaG_3_FD_89872 | JGI IMG/M metagenome (GOLD analysis project Ga0123355, IMG submission 89872) | Embiratermes neotenicus P1 segment gut microbial communities from Petit-Saut dam, French Guiana - Emb289 P1 | ecosystem: Host-associated > Arthropoda: Insects > Digestive system > Gut ... | reverse complement strand
CCCTTTGGCAAATGCGCGAAATAGAACGCGCCTGTAAAATGAAGGTTACGAGCATCATCAATAATACTCACCTTCAAGATGAGACCAGTCTTGAGACTGTTCTTGAAGGTCTTTCTTTTGCGCGCAAGCTGGCAGAAGATGCGGGTCTGCCTTTGATTGCAACCACTGTTCCTGCCTTCCTAGTGCCTGTAGCTGAAGAACATCCTTTGCTTGCTGAAATGCTCTCTTCAGAACAGATTCAAACTGTTCAGCATCTGGTAACGACCCCCTGGCAGTAGTCAAATTGTCTGTGCAAGTCTGTTCTGTCATAAGTCCTGCTGTCCTTGAAGCTTTCATTGGTCAGGTTGCGCGCGAGGGCGCAAAACAGTACCGTGATTTTGCCTGGCGCAACACACGTGACCCTTATGCAATTCTGCTTTCAGAAATCATGCTACAGCAAACGCAAGTAACACGCGTTGTCAGCTACTATGACAGCTGGCTACAGCGCTTCCCTAGCATTGATGCGCTGGCTGCTGCTGACACAGGCGAGATTTTGTCAGCCTGGCAGGGATTAGGCTATAACCGCCGTGCTCTTGCCTTGAAACGACAGGCAGAAAAGGTCAGTGAGGGCAGAGCTGGCATCCTGCCGGCCAGTTATGAAGAGCTGCAAGCCTTGCCCGGGGTAGGTCCTGCAACTGCTGCAGGGGTCATGGCCTTTGCGCATAATAGTTTTGCGCCCTACCTTGAGACTAATGTGCGCAGCGTTGTCTTACATGAGCTTTTTGCTGATCGCCTTGAGGTCTGCGACAAAGAGGTCATGGCCGTTGTAAAGCAGGCGGCAGAGTTCCTTGAGGGCGAAGGCTTTTCCAGCGAAGGTAGCAAGGGAAACATCCTTGATGCGCGAACATGGAATTATGCTTTGCTGGACTACGGTGCCTGGCTGAAGAAAGCTTTCCCCAACCCTTCGAGACGCAGCAAACAACACACAAGGCAGTCCCGTTTTGAAGGCTCATTTCGCCAAAAGCGTGCACAATTGCTGCGCGAAATCCTTTCAAGTCCACAGCAAACAGCAGCAGAACTGGCAGACAATTGTACTGTTGATTTAGAGGAGACAGAAAAAGTATTGGACGCGCTTTTCAAAGAGGGCTTCATTCAATGCGATAATGGCAGCTATTCAATTGCAGACTAATTGCACGAAGGGATTATGATGAGCAAAGACAAAGGCCACGTAGAAGATCGCAGTGAAGATCAAACAGATGACCAGAAAGAAGAAATTCAAAGAGCAGAGCTAATTGAAGAGGAAAGCACGTCTGAGGCTGATGAAGCCAGGCGCCAAGTAAAGGTCAAAGAGCGCATCATAGAGCTTGCTGCAGCAACAAAGGACAGTGCCCTTTCCTGTGCAGTTTTAGACCTTAAGATGACAAAGCCCTATGTCCAGCCCTTGAATCTGTTGCTTTATGGGGCGGCGGCTGCTTCCCTTTCCTTTTTCACGGGAAATGTATTCTTTGGCTTTCTGGCAGGATTTCTGCTGGCAATGACCTACCTGAGCTATCCTTTCGCCATTCGTGAAAAATATGAAACTGACAAGCTGTTTGCAGATGCTGGCCTTAGTCCTCGAAATCTTGTTGCTGGTCGCTATATTTTTACCCTAGGCTTTAGTCTAGCTGCTGCGCTGGCTTCGATTCTGCTTGCCTCTGTTGGAGTTTTATTTACCCGTTCCCTTGAGTCTATTTCACTAGTCCCTGGTATGACCACAGGGGCGCACGGCACAATGCTTTCCCTTGTCTTGCTGTATCTGATTTTGGCTTTGATTCAACTGCCCTTCTACTTTCGCCTAGGCTTTGTTGGTGCGCGCTTTATTGGCCTTTTGCCCGTTGCCACAACAGCATTCATAGCTGCGGGTCTGGTCTGGCTAGGGTCCGGTGATGTCATCCCTGGACTGCGTATAGTTTTAGAGTCAGTCGCACAAAGTCCCTGGGTAGTAGCTGCTTATTTTGCATCACTTGTCATCATGGGACTTGCGTCATATCTCATGTCTCTGGCTACTTATAGGGACGTTAAGGTAAAAAAAGTTTCTGGCAAGTAGTACGCCACAAATTAGGACTGAGTTTTGCTAGAGCTTGCTACAGCTTGCTAGGATTCTGGGTCGCAAACTCTGTCGCAGCGTCGGTGATTTCTTTGAGCACTACTGCATAATCCAAGTTATGTTCGCGTGCTATGCGGGCTATGTCCTCGTGTTCTGGACGGACTCTGCCTGCACCGATTTTTACCTGTACTGTTCCCCACCTTGTGTCAATGTTCATGCTTTCGCGCTCTGCTATATAGCGCGGTTGGATGCTGCTGCGCACCCCCAGGGTTCCCGTGAGCTTCATCATGCGTGCTGCAAAGTTTTCTGCTTCGTCTAGTTTTGTGAGCACGCTTAGGGTCAAGGCAGCGCGGCTTTTCTTCATAGCAATGGGGGTCACCCATACATCAAGTGCGCCCTCTGCCAAAAGTTGTTCACCGGCAAATGCCACTGCTTCTGGGGCTATGTGATCAATATTAGTTTCCAGTAGTATAGTTTCTTCTTTATTCAAGGTATCCGTTGTGGCTGCCGTAGCAATGCCCATCATCTGCTGTGCGTCTGCATCTAGTTGTCCTAGCAGAATGCGGCAAATATTTGCCTGTCCGATGTCGCGCGTTCCTGCTCCGTAACCAATATGCTGCGGAGTCAAGGGGGGAACAGGACCAAAGCCTGTTGCAAGCTTTAGCAGTGCTGCGCCTGTCGGAGTCGTTAGCTCACCTGCAGCAGCACTCATGCTGGTGGGGATCCCTAGCAACAATGCTGCGGTTGCTGGTGCTGGTACCGGCAGCGTTCCGTGCTGAGTGTCCACCGTACCGCTGCCCAGAGCCGGGGGTGTCGCATACAGTTTCTCTATGTTGAGTGCGTCCAGTGCCGCGCAAGCACCCACGATGTCAACAATTGAGTCTGCTGCCCCGATTTCGTGGAAGTGAACTTCGTCTGGTGTTGTGCCATGAATCTGTGCTTCAACACGGGCGATCTCGGAGAAAACAAAGATTGCCTTTTCACGCGCTGTTGCTGATAGTAGGCTTTTGGGCAGCGCTTCTATGCTTGCACGGATGCTACCCCAGCTGCGACTATGGGCATGGCTGTGGTCGTGCTGTGCTGCGTCAACAGTAAGTGTTGTTGCAGCTATGCCATAGCTTGAAGTTGTGCCGACTTTTATCTGTGCTTCAGGGGCAAGGGCTGCTGCAAGTTTTGACAGGTCAGCTGCGGTAAAGTCGCCCGTTTGGGTACCAATGTCAAGCAGCGCACCCAGGAATTTGTCACCGGACACCCCTGATGAACAATCGATATGAGCAATCAGCACTGGGGTTACTCTGCTATCTCTGTGGTTTCTGCCCAGGCTGGCGCATTGATGCGCGTTGCGACCACTGCTGCACCAAAGCCGTTGTTGATATTTACAACGCTAATGCCTCCGCTACAGGAATTCAGCATGGTCAGCAAGGGGGCTACGCCTTCAAAGTTGGCGCCATAACCAACGCTGGTGGGCACGGCAATAACGGGGACCTTAACCAGTCCTGCCATCAGTATGGGCAGCGCGCCCTCCATGCCTGCAACCGCAATGATGGCGCGTGCGCTTTGCAGGGTGTCAGTGTGTTCGAGTGCCCGGTGGACACCTGCGACACCAATGTCATAAAGGCGGGTGACGCGCGCACCGTACAATTCTGCGGTAATGGCTGCTTCTTCTGCGACGGGGAAGTCTGCGGTACCGCCCGTTGCAACGACGATGTGACCTGTGCCTGCGTCTGGGTCATCTGCGAGCTGCGCGTATTCTTTGGCTGCTGCTTTGGTCTGCACCACAATGAGGCGAGGCTCTTTGTGATAAATCGCATGAGGGATCAGTTCTTTAGTGGCCTCGTAGTGATCCGGGTCTGCCAGGGTGGCAAGCACGGTATCAGCGCGCTGTGAGAGTTCATTTGCGATACGCGCAACCTGTTCAGGTGTTTTGCCTAGACTGAAGATGACCTCTGGCTGACCACAACGCCTTTCACGGTCAAGGTCAAGGCGGGCATCAATAATGCCACTTTCGCGGGCAGAGTAAAATGTTTTGTCATTATTTTTCATGTTTTCAGTTTACTATACTGCGACTAGAGAATAAGGAGGCGCTTAATGGGGTGTTTCTAGGAGGGTTATGGGAAAGGGAGAGGGTCAGGGGAGGTCGCTTTAAGAAAAATCCGCCCTCTGATACAGAAAGGCGGATTTGGTTTCGTGCTGTTTGTGCCACTACCTGTAGCACGATTGGACTTGCGCAAACTCTTTAAAAGAGTGATCGACTACTTCTTTGAAGGAAGAATCTTGCAGATGGTAGTACCGCACTCTGGGCACTTACCCTTAAGAATTGGACGTCCATTTTTCATGGTCTCTTCTTTTGCGTCGGTCATTTCTCTTTTTGCCTTGCACTTTACGCAATAAGCTTCTGCCATTGTGATTGCCTCCTATAGATACTCTTTAAACCGAAGCGCAGCGCACTCCAGCCCTTTTCGCTTGTAAGCAAAAAAGCTAACCCACCTATACTGCCACGAAACTAGTCATTTGTCACGCTCCAGGCATGTATTTTCCCGCAAAACCGTGATAATCCCGTAAGAATAAGGCCATTAATCATGAAAATTGCCATCCATAAGAGCCCTGAGGCCTGCCAGTATCTTTCAGGCAAAGTAGAGATAAGTAGTGTCTCTGGGGCAAACTGCCAATTTCCTTGCGGGAAAAAGACTTCATGGAAAAGTAAAAATGTTGGCTGGAAAAAGAAGTAGAGAAATACCGCTGCGATAAGAGGCAGCGCAATACAGATAATGCCTGCAGCAAGTAGGCTGTAGCGCAGGAATTGTTGATTTCTGCAAAACCAAATAATGAGCGCAGAGGCTATGATGAGCGTATAGGCAAGCAGAAGCGAGCGCCCCAGTAGGATTCGGACGTCGGTCAGATGACATAGTTCATATTCCCCGAGGCTCCACTGCCTTAAAACGTCTAGGTCGTCTTGACTGATCTCGATAGCAGAAGCCGTTTCAAAGGGCAGGGCCGTTACATAGCGCAGTATTTCTGCAGCAACTGTTTGGCGCGCCCTGATCTCTTCCTGTGGATAGTCTGCGTGGGCAAAGGCAATCAGTTCTGCGTTTGTAGGTTGAAAGGCGACAAAGGCAAGCGCTGAACCTAGGCTTGCTACGATTAGCATAATCGTGAAAAGTACTGCAGCAGCGATTTTCAAATAATGGGACATGTCGCGTTTTTCTGCAAAATTGCCCATGGGGTTGTGTAAAAGGTGCACCTTGTCTGCATCACTTAGGACGGATTCATCTTCGCTATCTAAAAGACCCTTGTCGACAAAGCTTGCAAGTCCGTCCCTTTTTTCTTTTGCTGCTTCCTTTTTGTTCTGTGCCCATGCTGCATTATCCTGTGATGAAGCAGCAGCCATGACCTCGCTCACATCATAGCCTGACTGTCCTTGATATAAGTAGCGCATTTGTGCTAGTTTTTCAGGACTTGGGCTTTGCTGTGATTTTCGCGATTGACGTGATTGGCGTAAGGGCTGCGAGGATTGCGTGTGTTGCGCAGGGGCATGGCCTCGTTTTTCTGCACGAAGAACAGGATTGACAATGTCTGCCTGTGATTCGATTGCGGCCTGCTTTACGGCATCAAAGCCCTCTTGTACTTCTTTTTGTCTTCCCCTGAAAAAGGGTTTTTTGCTAGAGGATCTCTGCATTAATAGCAACCTCCAGATCCCTTAAGGGGGGGACGGCAACGCGATTGCCTCCCTCTAAGTCAGCACGTCCCAAAGCTTCGTCTGCACGTTCCCCCAGTTCATCAGGGTCAAGCGTGTCAAGCGGAAGGCTGGCAAGGCCAATCGAAACGGTAATAGAAATACCCCCGTAGTCAGTCCTAGCAATAAGGTTGCACAGACGATCTGCAAAACCGCGTGCGTCTTCTGCGCTTAGCCCCTGGTCGCCTAAATAGCTGTCGCTTGTGTCCTCGCACAGCAGCAGGGCGAACTCTTCCCCACTAATGCGCGCAGCAATGTTTGAACTATAGGGATAGTCGTTGTCAAAGGCAAGCAGTTCACTTTGCAGCTGTTCTGAGAGTTGTTTGATGACCAGGTCACCCTTTTCAAAGCCAAAGCGCGTATTCACCGCGGCAAAGTCGTTAATATCGATCAGTATAAGGTGCAAGGCACGCCCGTCGCGCAGGGCGCGGTGTGTTTCTATTTCTTGTGTGCGGCGCAAAAAGGCATGAGAATACAGTCCCGTGCGTGTGTCAATAAGCTGCGATTCGCGCGAATAAGACACCAGGTTAAGCAACCAGTTGACTCCATTGCTTGCGATTAGTGCCGCGCCCAGGATCATTGATATCTGCCATAGGCTGCGCATGGTTACAAATTGTGCGTATTGCCAGTCTGTGCCTTCTACAAAGGGCAGTTGCTGGTGTGGGAATACTCCGAAAAAGGTACCCCAGTGAACTAGCATGAGCATGGCGCATATAAAGAGTGCCAACGCCCATATTTTGAGGGCGTTTTGGCTGATGAGTGCTGCGGCAAATAGGATGAGTAGGTAGACCACCCAAAACCATGATTCGACCCCGCCCGAATAGTAGACAAGTAGTGTCACGACCATCACGTCGAAAATCAGCTGTAGCATGCTTGCTACCGATATGTTTGACAGTGCGTTGTTGAGGCGCAGAAATATGACATTGTAGACAATGACGAGAATGAGCGCATTGGCAGGAATAACAATGCTTGAGAAAAATTCTGTTAGCGAGGCGTCTGCCCAAAAGGTTATTGCCCCTGCAAGCGAAAACAACGTGAAGAGTACGATCATCAGCCAACGTGCGCTGATGATGAGTGACACCCTTTGCTGGTTTTCGCGAAGAGCATTTACGTCATCTTGAGTAAGTTGTTGCCTCTTTGCAATGATAAAGCTGCGCTTTATACGAGACCAAAGTCGTAGGAACACCTGCGTCCTTTCCTCATCTTTAATTCTTTGGCTTTAGGCCTCTCGGATAATGCTACAAACAATGTCTGCGGCCTCTTCAATGTTGCTATCATCTAAGCGAGCAGCGGTGTCTTGCGTTGAGGCAAGGGCAAAAGGAGCGCCCTTTTCAGTAAGTCGCGTAATAGTGATCGCCTTTCTTCCCGCTGCAAGAATAGGCCCAGCATCACTGACAAGCGCGTGTTTCTTCCAGGGCTTGATGCGCACCTGTGATTCACGCGAAAGCCTTCTAAGCATGCTGGTAAGTCTGGCACTGCTGAGCTGCGTTTTTCCAAACTTTTCTTTGGTCGACCAATACAAATCGCCAGCACCCACGGCAGAGATATTGATAAACAGTGCACCGCGCAGCTGGTCTCCGTAGTCTTCGATGAAGGCTCTTGCCCCTGCGCGCTCTGCATAGTGTGCGCCTGTGGCGACAAACCATACTTCTTTTTCTTTGAGTTCTACGTCAAGAGAGTCGAGTACCTTTTTTCTGATGCGAGCAGCTTCAGCGGACGCGTATGAAGAATCTTCGATGGGGTCGTCTCCGGCGAAGCCACCTTTCCAGGCAAAGCCGTCGTCTTCGTCATGTTCGCCTGGTCCGGCAAGGGGCGCAAAACTGTCGGTAAGATCAACGACGCCTTCGTTAGAGAAGTCGTCTGTTGCAGCTGGCGGGTCGGGAACTTCAATCGCTGCAATCTGGCTGGTAAAGTCAGATCGACTTGCAATTTCTGCGTAGTCTACAGAAGGTTTGCCACCCATAGGACCAAAGCTGTCAGTAAGATCAACGACGCCTTCGTCTGTGCCTGCATCTTCGCCAAAGTTATTCCAACTGCCGATGGCCTTTCCTTCTTTGCGTGCGTTAAAGTCTTCATCAAGACCTAGCCAGTTGCTGGGGTCATCGACAAGGCTATCTTGGTTCTTTTTGCCAAAGGAAAAGAAGGATTTCTTAGGCTTGCCAGAACCGCTAAGGCGAGATGATCTGTCTGGTCTATCTGGTCTGGACTTGCGGGGGGCTTCTCTCTCCCTACTAGGGCGTTTATCACGAGAGGAAGGAGCAGCGCTGTCTGCAGTCATGGGGTCCATATCCGGAGCTTTGGCAGCAACAGTGGACCTAGTTGCGGGAGACACTGTTCTTGTGCCTGTGTCTGCCGCGGGCGCTGGGGCCCCGATAACGCTAGGGTCAAGCACATTGCTGCCCAGTGCAGGCGCGTCAGAAAATGTTGTCTGTGCATCATAGTCGTCAAGAGCTGCATATGATGACCTTGCCTGAATCATGCTGTCGTCATCTAGCTTGCTAAACTCAGCGGTTTCGAATTCAGCAAAGCGTTCTTTGCTGGGAGGGGCTTCTGCGCTAAAGGAATCTTCAGAGCTTGTAGTCATAGACTCAGAGGAAGCAAGCGCGCCAGTAGGCTCGGCAGTTTCGGCAAGGTCAATGGCCTTAGCAGAGCCAATAGATTCAGTAGGGTTAGCAGGATCAATGGGGCCCTCAGCAAAATCTAGTTCATCAGATGATGAATCTGCTGGACGCAGTGGTGCAGACGGCGTTGCAGCTGGCTTGTAATCAACACCTGGCATTTTTGAAGACTGCATCGCAGCTTTTGCAACCTTTGCCTCTGCGGCAGCAAGTTTCACTGCTGTAGTTGTTGCCGTATGGCCCGACTGTCCTTGCTGGCTTTCGTTGAGTCGGTTCATCGCCACAAACATCGCAGCAATCCCGCTGGCATTATTGTTTGCGCCTGGAGAATAGCGGTTTAGCGCACGAGCAAGCAGACGATTAACCAGCAGGGCAATGCCTGGAAGGCAAGCCGCAAGCAGGAGGTAGAAAATCCAGGTAGTTGCTGGTAGTAAAAAGCGAATATTTAGCATCAGGCTTAAGATTAAAAGAGGCATGGCAATGACGATTCCATTGGCTGTCGTTTGCAGCAGGCGATAAATCGTAGCTGTCGATTCGCCTGCCAAAGGACTGGTAAGTGCAGAGTCATAATTAGCTAAGAGCACTACGCGCTTTGGCATTTCTCCAGGTGCATAGGTGCTGGGGATGCTTTTCGCAATTACATTTTGGCTGGGGCTTTTGGGCAGAAGAGCAACAAGTCCCTTTGGCCCTTTTGGTCCAAAGAGGTCAAGCAGAGTAAGAACAGATAGTGCCGCTAGTGCCAGCCAACACACCCAATGGATGACCCACATTTGCTCAAGAAAGCTTGCGCCAATGCCAAAGACAGCTATCGGAACAGCCAGGTAGGTAAAAGCGCGTGCCGAATCAGGTGTGCGAGGCGCATCGAAGTCGTGTAGCTCTGCAGCTACCCCCGCTTCGTTAAATTGATCCTGCAGCCACTCAGCCGTCTGACGTTCTGTATCAGAAGCAGCTGGTCGCGGTCCTATTTCATGCGTAAGCATGTCAAGGTAGTGTGAAACTCGACTCATGCCTCAGTCCTTCCCCCAAAACTTGGGTATCTGTACCTTGGCAATTGTACCGTAAAGATGCGTCCCTTAGCCGCGGTGCATAGGAAGAAAGCGTGCAAACTCCTTGCGGAAGGATAGTTGTATATCTCTTGTTGGTCCGTTACGGTGCTTAGCAATAATCAGTCGTGCCTCATCTGAAGGCAGGTGAGAATCGTCTTCGTCCATATCATCTGGAGGAGGATCAGTATCGCGATGCAAAAACATAACAATGTCAGCATCCTGCTCGATAGCCCCTGATTCACGCAAATCAGAGAGTTGCGGACGTTTTTTTCCGCTTTCTCGCTGAAGTTTTGAAGGGCGTGTTAGCTGTGACAGTGCAATAATGGGAACGTCAAGATCTTTGGCAAGTATTTTAAGACCACGCGTTATTCTCGCAACCTCATTTTGACGATTTTCGCCTTCTCCTGACATCAATTGAAGGTAGTCTACAATGAGCAGCTTTTTCTCACTGCCTGAATCATGGAAGACGCGCTTTGCTTTAACGCGCAGTCTGTTGATATTAAGGTCAGGCGTATCATCAATAAATATGGGAAGTTCTGACAAAAAGGCGCTGGCATTCATGAACTGTGTCCAGTATTCTGCTGGCACATTTCCGCCGCGAAGTTGCTGTGTCCCGATTCCAGCCTCTGAGGTAAGGATTCTCAGGGCAAGATCTTCTGCTGTCATTTCCAGCGAGAAAACACCTACCCTCGTTCCATGTTTAGCTGCCCCAATCGCCATGTTGAGTGCTAAAGCAGTCTTTCCCACAGCAGGGCGTGCCCCTAAAACGATGAACTGTCCTCCGCGAAATCCTCGTGTAAGCTGATCAAGGTCTTCAAAGCCTGTGCGCACCCCTACAATACCGCCCTTGGCCTTCGCGTATTCTTCCAGCAGTTGATAGGCATCATCCAAAGGCCCGTCAGCAGCACCTAGATGTTTGAAGTCTGTACTTACTTGAGTTTCAGTAACGTCAAAGAGGCGTCGTTCGGCTTTCGCCACCGCTTCATCAACATCTTCAGGGGTAGCGTAAGCAAGCGAGGCTATCTCTGTACCTGCAAAAACAAGGTGTCGATATGTGGATAACTTT
>Ga0123355_10020637_pt1 | contig 10528 bp, 4 predicted proteins | sample TergutEmb28metaG_3_FD_89872 | JGI IMG/M metagenome (GOLD analysis project Ga0123355, IMG submission 89872) | Embiratermes neotenicus P1 segment gut microbial communities from Petit-Saut dam, French Guiana - Emb289 P1 | ecosystem: Host-associated > Arthropoda: Insects > Digestive system > Gut ... | reverse complement strand
TTTTTTATTCAAGTAGCTCCTCAGTTTGACCTCACGAGGCTGAGTGGACCCCGTTCCAGACCCACTACTACTCAGAAAATCTGGTAGCGCCGGGGACCGAACCCGGGACCTCTGTATCTGTAGTCAGAAACTCTGACCACTAGACCACAGAGGCGGTCTTTTCATAACACTAGCATGACAAATATTTTGTAGAACAAATATGAAGTGTAAAGTAACAAAGAAAACAAAAAATACCTGTTGCTGATGGTAGATTCACTGTCAGCAGACAACATAAACTTGGGTGGTTGTCGATGCCGTGAAGCCAGCCAGCTAAACATGTCATACGGTGATCGCATCTTAAAGGGTTCAGATCGGGCACAGCCTGATTGGTTCTCTCGAGGCAGAGCATCTACATCTTCTTCAGGACCAGGTGGGTGAAGCTTGTGGTAACGTGGTTTGTACTTGATGCAACGCCCAACTCCTGGCAGTTGCTCAACTAGGTACCGCAGTGCATTGTGACGGAAGCCTAACATCTGTAAACCGGCAGAAGTAGCACTGAAAGGATTCTCTGGTAACCGTGGCATCTTGTGCAATTCCCTTGCTTTCTGCACTGCTTCAAATACTTTCTGCCATACTTCTGTGATCGACGATGATGTACAAGTAAAGCCATCTTGTGAGTGCACTTCATATGTGATGGTTGGTGACGCACTGTTACCTAACAAACTTTCTTCCTGAAAAGGAGGCACCTTTCCATTCTGAAAATGTGACGTATTTGTTGTGCCATTTTTTGTATTAATTCCGATGTCCGTCTGTTTTCCTGGTGTACATGAACGGTGTCCCTCTTTTTGCTTCTCAGTGACATTAACCATACGAGGTTTTATTTTCACAGCCCGTACTGACACTGGCTGATTAGATGCTGTAACTGTCTTTGGCATATCCATTAGTTTAGCCTGATGATTCTGATTACTGATCTTATAATAACCATCCTGTGCTTGTTTCTGGAAAACCAGTTTTAATGAGTTTGGTTGTTTATTGCCATTATTGTTCCCAGTTTTGCTTTGTGGAATAGGAATTATGGTAACTCTGTCTGTCCCATGGATAGTTTTGTTACTAATTCCTTCAGCTGTTACTGTTTCATTTGTTTTAGGCAAAGGCTGTGCAACACCTAATGATGCATTTACCTTCAACGGCAAGACTCGATTAATGGTGCGAATGGGAACCTCCACGTGGTTGGTAGTTTTAAGTGGTTTTGCAGCAGAAACTGGAGTGTGATTACATATTGCAGAATTTGCATTTGTTGAGATGGGTACTTGAATTTCTATAAATTCTGTTGTTTTATGTTGTGCCAGTGGCTGTGACAGTGGTTGCACACAAGGGAGGAAAGGAGGTGGTGTTGGAACTGGTGGGAGTAGCTTTGCAGGAGGTGTGGGGGGTGGAGGAGCTGGTGGCATAGATGGAGTGCAAGAGACATTCTGACCGATATTGGCGCTATTTGTTCTTACATTCTGAGGAGCATGGGGCGGAAAATGTTCAAAGTCCCTCCCTGGGGGTATATATGATTGAGGACTTCTGTATTCAGGATAAGACCAGGGTACATTATGCACTTGAGGTGCCTGTGTTTGAGATATGACATGGGGAGATGGCTGTGATGCAGCTGGTGATGGTAGATTCATGGGTAAGGTGGATGTTGCACATGCAAGCACATCTGGTCTGCCCAGCCCTGAATCTGAGGGAAGTTGTGTGGTATGAGGACTCATGATGACAAAACTGGAAGGGACATCAACAATTGGCTCAACCAACTTGCTTGCCTGAAACACCTGTGTAGTCGTAGCAGAGAAGCTGCTACTTGCTGCCATCATGCCTGGCATTGCTGCTGACACAAACTGGCTCGAAGACATCACTGTGTTACTTACGATTGTCTCCAGACCATAATACATTGGTTGACTAGTCAGGTACATGCTACCTGCTGGGTCTGTATACATCTCAATCGCAGGGGTGGAGCCTAACACAACCTGCTCTGCAGCTACACATTGGATTGTTGCTGGTGGAGTCTGATGTATGAGGGTCCCAATGACAGCTGGCTGCGTTGGTGCCAACTGAACACTAGGAAGTACTGAGATTCCACCATTCTGCAGACCAACGTAACTCTCAGGGGAAGCCTGCAACTGGAATGTCCCTGGCACTAGAGAGTTTGGAGCTGCAGTTAAGTATGGTGTCTTACTGTAACCATTGTTGTGAGCATCTATAGTGGCAATGTACTGCAGACTCTGGCCTGTCTGTTGTTGGAATGCTTCCACAAAAGCTGGAACCATGTTAGGAGATGAAACTTGTTGCATTATCACAGTTGGTGCTGTAGGTTGCTGGCTGGGGTGTGTTTGACATGGAAGAGGGTGCTGAGACTGTTGCAAATGAGAAAGCACATTCATGCCTGCCGCTGGATTATCTTTTTGCACAGATTTATGTGAATATGTTCTTGTCGACTGTCGCCCCCTTGGTCTTCCATTTACTGCATGTACTCTGTAGGAAGACTGTGCTGCTTTTGGATGTGACTGGTTGGAAGGCGAATGAGATGATAATGAAGACACAGTAGTATATTCGGACTTACTCTTTACATTTTCTGTAATTCCTTCTCCTTGTTTCTCAGAACAATTTTCAAGTTGCGGTGCAGGACTATTAGCATTCTGATGATTTACAGTAGGAAACTTTTGTCTCTTACTTCCTTCTTCCTCACTTGATCGTGTATTTTCTGAGTCACTCTCACTAGTGGACAAAATGAAATCACTACTGCACGTTGGCAAGTGACGTTCAAAACTGGATCTAGTACGATACGTACGGTGACAGCGATCACATTTCACAGGTTCTTCTTCAGATGCAGTCTTCCCAGCTAATGCGTTATGTAAGTTCTTGCATGCAGCTGTAGAGGGGAAAGGGTTCAGGTCATCATCCACATGTCTTGTTGGAGAACCACCCTCACTGCCACTACTGCTACTACTACCAGGATCAATGGCACCATCCAGTTGCAGTATCCGTGGTTGTGAACGCCCATGCCACAGAAGGCATTTGTTTTCCTTCCCTTCCTCCTTCTGGTGAGTGGACCTCCATCGTGAAATCTCACTAGATGCAGCATCTTCTTCCAGGCGGTACTTTAGCTCCCGCATACTATCAGCCACAGATGGTGCCATACCAGATGTTCCAGATCTTGCCAAGGCTACAAGAACACCATCTGGAAGTCTCAGCTCCTGAAGCATGTGTGCCCTCTCACTATCCACAACCATGACAAGACTACTAGCACCTTCCCCTCCACTCCTTGACACTGTCTTTGTGCCTTTCCGTCGTTTAGTAGAACTGGTCAATGTGCCATCCAGCTTGCAGCTCCATGTTAAACTACATGACCTTTGGTGACTCCTTCCACTGCTTCCGATTTTCTTACTAACAGGCTGTGGAATAACTTCTGATTTACTCCTTTTTAATTCTCTAGCACTATGCATCTGCACAGATCCCTTCACACACCCATTTTGAAACAAATCTTCAACTGTCTCCTCGACTTGCCCTTTGGAGTCAGAGCACTGGTGAAACCACAGTTCTGCCTGGGTTCCTAACTCTGATACGGGCTGCTCATCTTTTCTGCTTTTCACTACCTGTTCATACGGAGACACTTGTTCAACATCAGCCTCTAGGATTCCATCCTCATTCAATTCTTCTTTCCCTTCTTTTGGAACTTCAGACCCAAAGCACATGTCACTTTTCACATCCACAGCTGTCAAGTCTTCACAACTCATAAGTTTTGGAAATATATCCTGCATTGATATGCCATCCAACAAGTCATGAGGAAGATCTTCAAATATTTCATCCTCCAGCTCTGGAGGCAAGAGATCTGCTGTATTTTGAGGGTCCGATAAGCAGCTGTCATCCACATCTTTGCTGCAAACTGCATCCAACAGTTGATCCATCACCTGTCGGGCAACCTTTTCATCTGTCGAGTTTTGAGTGTGATTATTCAAACCCTGTGCAACAGAGTGTGTTTCTACCGGAAACAGATAAAACTTTGTTTTTAAATTTTCCAAACTGTCTGGAATTTTTGTTTCAGCACCTTTTTGACAGGAGATTAACTGCTGATGCCATCGAGACACTTCTTCTAATTTCTGTTTAACTAGCTTCTGTTCTTGTGTATGATCCACTGTAAGATTTTTCCCTAGGTCTATGATCAACTGAGGCTCTGCAGCCCGCACGGTTGTCCTCACATAATACCGCACAATTCTCCACGGCTCTACCGATGACCAATAGAGCCTGGTGCACTGAAAATCAGCAGGTACAATGATGTCACTATGATCTGATGCGGGGACAAACTCTCCAAGGTTTTCAATGAGTAACGACCCAATCATGAACTTTACTTGACATGGTTCCGCATATTTTTTCTTCTTACGATCAAGTTCCACATAAATCGGACGACGGATGTCAAACTCCACATCCAGGTGGAGCAATTTTCCTGCTGCCTCTGTAATATGAGTTGCACAGAACACAGTCTTATCATCCATGAAAGCACAGCCAATTTGACGTGCGCATGGAAAGTGGTAGGTCTCAGCACAGTTACGGGCACAACATCCAACACTTGCTCCCTTCTTTCCACATGCACGACAGCGAATCATGCGACCTCTGGACACGGCACTATGAACATTCTGCAAAGAACCATCAATCTCTTCAAAGACTTCGGCTGACCAAAGAGCACAATTAGCATGTACCCATTCGTTCTGTCCACAGTATAAAAGACGTCCCTCTTCTACTGGCAAACCATCACCCACACCTTTACAGAGAGTGCAAGTTCGCAAATCTTGTACCGAGAACCCACTGTAGTTATAATCATCACTCTTGCCTTCCATAAACTTTGGTGTCATACAAATGGAACCTTCAGTTTCTCCTGTGTTTCCTGTCAAACGAATTTGTTCTGTAATCTGTTCCTGATTAAATGAACCATCCTGTTCAGTTGAAGTAGGAATACAAGAAGTTTCTTCATGACATGGTCTTCCTTCCTTCCAGTTCGTAGAAACCCGAGCATACTTTGGATCAAACCACGGAAATATTTCTTTCAGTGTGTGGTGATATGTTTCTAACAAATCAGGGCACTGAGCTCTAGCAATTAACTGTTCCATTTCTTGATGAAATTGAAGAAGTGATGAATATTCATTGGCATTTACTTTCTTTTTAATAGACAGAAGTGTTGGAGATGGTTTTGTTAATGTATGTTGGTCTAAACAATAACATTCTTTGGTACTTTCAGTGGTAACATTTTCAGACATGTCACAATTCGTTTCAGAACATTTCTCCACATCAACAGAGTTACTGTTCCTGAATGCGAGATTCAAAAGTTGTGAAGGCCGCACTGAAGGCGAAAACTGTGTCACTTCAGAACCTTCATTATTTGTATATTCTTGCTCTTCTTCTATACAATTTGGTTTCAATTCATCATCTGTGCTGCCTATTCCAGAATCACTCGCTGGAGTAGCCATTGAAACCACTTGTACTTTAGCAGGTGATTTTGAGCTGGACTCACTATATGTAGAATCAGGTGAGAAACCAGTGTCATTATCTTCTATTTTAACTGTCAGTGGTAGCTTTGAAGATGCTTTAGGCACACAGTTCTCAATGCGAACTGAACAGTCACGTATATTATACTTCTCTCTGAGATGTCTCATGCTATTTACGATGTTTGCTGATAACGGCTTTTCTGCAGAACTCTTCATCAGAGTTGGATTGGATGAGGCATGTTTTGAATCAGAAGAATCAGGTAAGGAACCTACAATTAATGGTCTTTCAGTCTCAAGCAATGATGTATTATTCAAAGAATCTGTAATGGGTAATTGTGGTTGTATTGAACTTTTTAAGAGAGTACGATCTTGTTCAGCTTCATGTTGATTTGTTTCCACCTCATGCAGCTCTGTTTCAGGAGTATGTACTGTTACACAAGAAGACACAATTTCATTCTGAGATGACAAAAATTCATCCTTGTTTGGAATAACTGCAATTCTTGCGTCCTCCCTAGCAGTATCTGACTGGTCATCAGTCTCAGTTTCTTTATCTGAAATCTCTTGAAACTCTAGTTTCTTTGCCACTAGCACAGGTCTACACAAACACTGTTTCTTCGGGCTCCATTTCAACATGGCACAAGCTTTACGATTCTTACTTAAAGATTTCAACACCCCTAAATAACCAGCTTTCAGCTCTTCCTCCACAGCAAGCCACCAAGGAGCTGGAGGAATTGCACAGCACATCCTAAAAGAAAAGTTGTTTACTAAGAAACAATAAGAAACCAAGCACACTGAAAGGCATTTCATGTCACATTTCCATGCAATCGACAATCTTCACATAATTACACCGGGAGTTTAAAGAGTACTTACCAACACTTCCTGAAGCCAAATAATGGCAATATGAAGGCTAACTAACTCAATGTGCAGAGTCTTTCTTCAAAACGTAAGATGTTTTCAGCTAGTCAAGAAATTCTTGCATTTTATGGAACCTCGAAGTTCATTACTGTGTTTGGAACAACATGCAACTAGTCCCAATCCTAAGCCAGATGAATACAGTCCACACCCTCCCAAATTTTATTTAAAATCCATTTTAGTATTATCCTCCCATCTATGCCTAGATATTCCAAATGGTCTCTTCCCTCAAGTTTTCCAACCAAAACCTTTTCTGCATGTCTCGTCTATGCCATGCATATTACGTGCCTCACCCATGTCTTTCTCCTTCATTAAAATTCCTGCCTGAATTACAAATTCCCTTCTGTCTTCAATACCAATCCATGATTATCTTGAATTTTTAATCAGTACTCTTTTCCTTCACATGTGAGCTGGGTAGCTCAGTTGCTATACCGACTGGCTACAGCCTGGACGGTCCGGGATCGAATCCCGGTGGGGACGAGATTTTCCGCCCGTCCAGACTGGCCCTAGGGCCCACCCAGCCTCCTGGACGATGATTGCCAGGTCTTTCCCAGGGGTAAAGTGCGGCCGGGGCGTGCTGCTGACCACTCACCCCTTTCTAATGCCGCAGTCATGGAAGAGTAGAGCTACACCTCTACCCACCCTCTGGGCCACACCGGGCCTGTAACGGGATCACTTTACCTTACCTTTTACTCTTTTCCTTCACAGACACTCAGCTCATACAACAGTTTACATTTCAAACCAATGACCTTCCAATATTCTAACCAGGTTATTACAGTTCACTACAGTGGATTATGATGCAGTACATAAGAACATTACCTTACTCTTCTGTCAGACATATAGTGCATCTCCATTAACCTTTTGGCGCCGGAATAATTTTTTTAAATTTTAGCACATCCTGTATATAAAATGTGAATAAAACAGGAACAAAATCCGTTAGAATTATGAAACAAACTGCATTTTGAAGAGAAAAAAACGGAGAGTATACACCATGTTTAAAATATTCAGTACCTATATTTGTTGAATAAATATATAAAATGAAACGTTTAGAGGTTAGCGGTGCAGTACGACCACTATAGTCATCGTTAGGCGTCAAAGGGTTAATTTATGATTAAGTGCATACAGTATTAGAAAACAACTCCAATGCATCTGTTATCAGCAATTTTGTATTTATTTATATGAAAACATCCTAATAGTAACGAAAAATGAAATTTTATCTAAAGCGCCAAGTTTCTTCATCTTCATTATCAAACAAAGGCCTACATGAAGTTACATTAAAACTGGAACTTGCCTTCAGTATAGGACATGTGCTTCAATTTTCATAGAACTGATACCTTTTGAAATATGAAAGGAGAGCTAATGTGTAACGCTATACTACATTTTCACGACAAAAAGAAAACCAACTGTTCACAACAGAAAATATTTTAAAAATTAAATTTATGACTTATCCAGATATAAAATATTATTCAGGTAAACCAAATAAGGCAGATAAGATGGTCAGAGCATATGGCACATATGGGGGGGGGGGTTTTCAGTATGAAAACATAAAAATACAGAACACTTGGAAGACCCAGGTGTAGATGGGAGGATATTAAACGACTCTTCACAAAACAAAATGGGTGGACTTGGCCTGGATTCACGTGGCTCAGGATAGGCACAAGTGAACACGGCACTGAGCCTTTCTCTTCAGTAAATCGCAGGGAATTTCTTAATAAGCTGAGGAACCAGTAGCTTCTCAAGAACCCTGCTTCTCCCAGTTAGTCAATCCAGATATATTAGGTATACTCGCAGGCACAAACACAACCCCTATTTTAATTTCTTCATAACAGCTCTCTGCATATGGACAGAGAGAGCACTTTTCAAGCTAAGGCAAACACCCTAGTATAGAGGTGAACAAATTTTGGAAGCCAGGTCACCACAGTAACTAAATTGTGCACAGTGACCCCCCCAGTACTTGTGTGTCCTCAGCATGGAACCTGCTCCATGTCACATTTCTGGCACCTACAATTTTGAGATGACCTCTAGATTTTTGTGTACCCATGCCCCATTACATACTGCTTTCCTTACATTTCTGTAAACCAGCACAGGAAATTATGTAGGCATCCTATATAGTTGTACAAATCAAAGAGTCCATTTTGCTCCCATGTGATCCCCCATTATTCAATTCAAGTTCAAACATAAATCAAGCAGAGTCTAGAAAATATGGCATACCATGCAATAATTTACATACACACATAGTATATAAAAAAAACACGCGCACAGTAATACTGTTTGGTCCAACAGTAGTATGGACCTGGACATAAAGAGTCATGTCTGATGACTTATGCTTCATTACAACATGTATCTCAAAAGCACAGCCACGATTTGAAAAATGCTTAACCAGATGAACTGTGTAAGAGTACAGCAATAATAACAATAAGTAAAATACAAGAAAGAGTATTATACATGAATTTGGAAACAACAAAAGTTGAGAGGTAGACCAAGAAAGAAATGGCAAGATGAAGTGAGGGAGGATGGAGGAATAGTCGGTGGAGAAGGGTGGCAGGAAAAAGTATATAACAGGGAGGAATGGAAGAGGCTCCTGAGAACGGCAAGGAATCATTGCATTCTGCACGTGCCAATGGAATGAATGAAAATATAACAGTACACTCTTCTGAAATATTCTTATACAAATAAGATATCGTAGGGACAAGCAAGTTTTACGACACACTATATTTGCCAGATATATAATTTCAAAAAAATGAACAGCCCTCATATTTATTTCAACATTTTTTTAATTCACAAATATATGATCTTGCCCCTCCAACCCAACATTTCAATGAAAATAAATGTAAAAACATTTTGTTTCACTGTGAAATAAACATAATAACTCATGTCATGCCATGAATCAAGTATATTAAGGAAATCCTGATAAGAAATTTAATGCCCATAAGAGACCCAGTTCTTAAAACAAAAACTGAGAACTAGTCGAGAACAGCAACAGAGAGGACAACACACACTACTTTAAACTCCCCCCACAACATACCAGAGGCAATTCAACAGAAAGGACCTGCCACATGTACCCCGACCACAGCCACGAAGTTCCTTTAGTATTACGTACAGACAGTACAAAAGATTTTAGTACTCTAATTGTAATGCATGCGGAATCCCGACTGCAAAGTGGTAAAGCAACACTGTAAGAACAGAGATGTAAAATAGGTTCCTAAGTTCAGCCTGAAGATGACCCCCATGGGTCGAAACATGTTGTAATAACATTAGCCTACATTGTTATTGTTGTGGTGACGGAAAATAAAAATTGTTAATCTACAATAAACTTAATGAGAACTAGTCAGTTACTGCACAATAAGCTCACAAAGACTATGCAGGTATGAACGAACCACTACTGCTACAAATCACTCAGTGAATATTTAAGAACATGTAACTGCTGCAACTACATTGAGTGAAATCCATTTTTATTCATAAAAAACAAGATAATAACTAACCTGCAGACGAACTCAACGGATTCTGGAAGGTAACTCAGCACCTGGTACTTTTCATCTGAAAGTCCCTCACATTTCGCATGCACCCAACACTTGCACTGGCCACATTCCATCATCTGCAACATACACGGATTATCTTTATCTTTATCATTATCGTTGCACCGTGCATTCTTTAGTTTATTTAATTAACACACCAACAAATGCACATATATTCATTTAATGATCTAAAATTCACATCAAAACACTTAAAACGCTCCTACATGTTTCGATCATACAATCATCCTCAGGGAGCATACATTGTTACTTGCTAAAGTTATAATTTAAAAACACTCCGTGATTTACGTCATTACGTTGAGTTGGTGCTGTGGCAGCATGTCTTGTGTATTGTGAGTCATATACTGTTCAGAATTCTGAACAGTATATGACTCACAGAGAGGTGTGCACAGGGTTCTACTGGGGAAATCTGAGGGAAAGAGACCATTCGGGAGACCCAGACGTAGATGGGAGGATAACATTAAGATGGATCTTTGGGAAGTGGGAGGGGGTGGAGACTGGATGGAGTTGGCTCAGGATAGGGACAGATGGCAGGCACTTGTGAATACGGTGATGAACTTTCGGGTTCCATAAAGTGCGGGG
>Ga0123355_10020636_pt1 | contig 10528 bp, 6 predicted proteins | sample TergutEmb28metaG_3_FD_89872 | JGI IMG/M metagenome (GOLD analysis project Ga0123355, IMG submission 89872) | Embiratermes neotenicus P1 segment gut microbial communities from Petit-Saut dam, French Guiana - Emb289 P1 | ecosystem: Host-associated > Arthropoda: Insects > Digestive system > Gut ... | reverse complement strand
GCGAAACTGACACTGATCACCACCACCATATGCACAGCTGGAACAAAAAGCGCGGTGCGTAATGGGTCACGCAAAAACGCGGACAACTGGGTGAAGGAAGTAAGGAAAACCTGAAGAGAAGAACCGGAAGGCAGGCGATCAGCGACACTAACGGCAGTGAACGAAAGCTTGGTCCCACTAATGTGCAGTGTATCCGAATTTCCTTCTTAATACTGTTCTTAATAATGATCCTCACTGTACCCTATGCATTATCTTTTCATTCTGAATCCAACTTTGGTTCAGATATTTTCATTTAGAGGACACAGGCAACAGGAAGGTGTAGGTGATAATATAAGTCGTCTGCCCCCAGGAACTGCTGGTGTGAGTCATAAGAGAATTGTATGTAAGTGTATAGATATTGTAAAATATGGTCTTATTATACAACATTGCTAAGGTAGCTGCTGTTTTGTTCTGTGGATATATATGCCTTTGCTTATTTCCAATAATAATATAAATTTGATTTCCATTTATTCACTTTTTATTCACATTCATTTAACCCACAAAAGGTTACGTATGAGACCATGGGATATAGCATTGGTCAAAAATTACAGAATAGGCAAATAACTTTTGTAATAGAGATTAGAAAAAGGTAAAATATATCAAACAAGCACAACAGTAAAAAAAATACAAAAAATATGATTATACTAATAAAATACAAATTATATGTATATTATTAAATTATAAAGACTGCAAACAGCTAGAAGACACCTGTCGTGGATATAAAGAGTAGATTAGAATTAGATATTATATACAACTGAACAAAGAATTAATGCATAGAACTCGGTAAGTCATATTATAAGATGTTGATATAAAATTTTATAAGAACAGGCATGTTGCGCATTTATTTGTTACAAAAGGTTACAAATAAAGGAGTTATAAGTGGAAACTTTATGTAACCGACCAAGATCTCATCGAGCTCTCACTAAGAGGAAAACATCGATTACAATTAAAATAACGCAAGCACTTAAGGATTATTTTTGCATATTGCCATCTTGATATCCACACAGCTTTTAGAAACTGTGTGATATAGTTCTGTGTACTAGGTGTGCACACCCTTATATGTAAAAAAACAGCAAAAATTTTGGTACTTTGCATCTTATGTTTTAAGTGTATATTGCTAAGTAGAGTTAACTGTCAATTTTAAAGAAGTGTAGTTGAGTTGTAGTTCTTTGGGTTTGTTCAGTGAATAAAAATTATGTCCTTATGACTGACTATTCAATAAATGTTTGCCTTTGAAGAAATGAAAAATAAAGTCCCCAGGGTGCAAGCCCTAATGAAATGTGCCACACATGCTTGTATGTATAGTGTAATGTAGTGTTATGCAGTCACTAAAAACAGATTGAATTTTATTCTGCTTCAGTTGCTTCGTTTCAAGCAATGAAAGACACAAAATTATATTGATGTCAAGAATGCAAGCATAACACTACTAATAATTACACTGTGTTCTTTCAAACTCTGTATGCTTCCAATGATAGGGGGAGTTACGACATGTAGGGGAGAAGGGGACACATTTTAAAACTTTTTTGAAATCCTTGTATTGCAGGTGGCCTAAAAGCAACATACACTGTGATATTTCCTCTTCTTGTTAAGTGATATGCAAACTCCCCAAATCTGCTAATTTTAAATACAAAACCCATTTTAGTAACCCCTGTATTTTGTTAGAAGCTGACCCATCCAGAGAGCATGTTTGAACATTCACAATGTTCACCAATAAAGTCAGCAGTATTACAAAATAAAATGTGTGTCAAGAAGAAACAAGTTATTGAGAGGAAATATGTGATAAGCATGTGCAAATCTATGGCAGTGCACTTCAAGTGGCACAAACATTTAACATTCAACTTCACACATTAGCCTTAGTTAATATTGTAACCCGAGAAGACCATGCCCAAAATCAATCACTTCCTTTAAACCCTGGATGTTGTAACATCAAAAAAAGTCAGTGGGATCTGTTTCTGCCATGCCTTCAATCTCTGGGAAACAAAATATCCAACATGTGAGTCAGTTATTCAGAAATCTGGTGTTATAACAGGCCTCATTTCTTGGACAAGTCCAACAAAGCATTTCACTATTATCTTTGTTGCTAATCTTTGCAGTACAAAATTGTTTTGCTCAAATGGCTGGGTAATGTTGTCCACACCATATTCACATCATTTTTCTCTGTAAATTCATCGGTTTCATGGTTGGTAAAATCATAATCACACATGTTGAAGTATCTTAATACAGTTCTGTAAACACATGTGTTGACTCTCTTCCTAGGCTTGGGAATGGGGGTCACACTTTGTCTTCTCTTGGCAGCTAGATCCTGAATACATTCCTTCTCAAGTGCCAGAATCAGAATTCTTTATTTTCCCTTCAGCCACCCACCACTTCTGCTTATGTTGTGTGCAGCCCTCAGATATGGACGAACCTATTCTGGAGCCACATTCTTTTCGAAAGAGCTGCCTACATATGCCATTGATAATGTAGTGAATCCATACTGTTAGAACAGAGGGTATATGACTCCCACCACGTACAACAGTACCGCTTTATTATCTTCATCACTAAAAGCATTTCTTGATAATGGCCAAATACAATAATTTTCAAACCCAGCCAAAATATTCATTGTAATTGAAACTGGATGAACAGAGGCGATTATTAATTGTGAGGTCAACAATACCATTCTTCTTCTTCCTCTCCTCCTACTTCTCCTCCGTCCTCCTCCTTCTTCTCCCTCTCCTCATCCCCTTCTCCACCTCATTCTCCTCCAAATTCTTCTTCTCCTCCTCCATCTCCTTTTTCTTCTCCATCTTCTCCTCCTCCTGCTTCTTCTCATTCTTCTTCTACTCCCGTCTTCTTCTCCTGCTCCTTTTCTACTCCTCATTCTTCTCATTCCCCTCCTCCTTTCTCTTCCTCCTCTTCTTCTTCTTCTTCTTCTTCTCCTCCTCCTCCTTCTTCTTCCTCTGCTTCTTGCCATCATCCAACCATTTTGTGTAACAGTGTATTATTTTGCCTAAAAAGGCCCCATGAGGACAACATTAAGAGGCTGTAGGTGATGTGTTCAGTGTGGTGGAAATGTGGCATGGAATATTTTGCTGAAATGATAAAACCCAACAGCAAACATGTATATGCCACATGGCTATAGCCCAGCCCCTAATTTACAACAATGACAAAGTACATTACTTACGGCTCTTGAGACTAACTTATTCTGTATTTTGCTTTGTGTTTATATTAGAGTTCCCTGTTTTCAACTAGTTTTCTTCTTGACATCATATATGCACAAAATATAAATGTGCCCTTCACTTCACGAGGTATTACATAACATTACACTTACGGTGGTTATTATTATCATCTTTATTGAGTACGTAAATGATGGCCTCTTGAACACTATATGGTAAGTGTTTGCAGCATACTTCGAGAAAATATTGCGGACTTGCGCGTGACAGCAACAAAATTAAAATTTGTGTCTCCAAAAAAAAAAAAAAAATCAACCGCATCACAGCCAGACAAATCGCGCAACTAAACTTCACTCTGTGTGACCGGAGAAGCTTGTAGTTCCCCTGCATTACAACAGCGGTGGTTCCCCGAAGATTTTCGAAATAAACGTGTAATTTAGTATGTTCAACCTTGCCGCCCCACGCCCCATCTGCAGTGGCATCAAAACCGTTTCCATGTGGCTTGGAAGGGGTGGATTATACACTTCCAACTTTATCCTAATGTGTACTTTTAATTTATCTTTGAACAATTTGTTGAATGACTACAGTGACTGTACTGCCGTAACAGACAGTTACGGGTTCGTCAGCAGAGAATCTAATACCCGCAACCAAGTACTAAGATATTCTGCAGTTTTATTTGTTTTCTTTCGTCACATATTAAGATTTATAAGCATCTCGAGCTTATGCTTGTCGATTGCACTTGCTACCGATCGTTCTCGTTTCGACCTGGAATGGCAAACAACGTTCGTCAAGTTTCCATTTCCTAGCCTCTGATCCGTGTGCAACTCTATTCCATTCAGTGCATGGATCAGAGTAATTCTGTGCACGTCCGCTGTAAAAAAAAAAAAAAAATACGTGGAGCACAGATTACCTAACGGAGAGTGCGTTCTATTCAGTTAGCGTGCTGGGCGTTTTCTGCGTGTAATTTTCGGATCGTTCACTAGATGGCAGAGACAGCTGAGAGCTCTTCGCAAGGGAGGTTTATCTCATGGATCAGAGTTTATCTGAATAGTTCGTAATCGAAGATCATTTAGATGCCGTGAAACACATCTAATGTATATTATATATTTTATTGTGGCAACACGTAACACCCTACTTTGGTCACATTCGGGCAATTAATATAAAACTCGTAAAACATTGCATAGAACTTTATTAGTTGGCACTAATATTTGAGGTCTCAATTTACAATTAAACCAATACATGCTGCAATGTCAGATTTTATTAGATAACAGTTAAAACGCGGGTTGGAATATTTAAAATGTATAAATGTTGAAAAAGCCACTTCTTATTTATTTAGGATTCGTATAGTTTATGAAACTGATTGACCTTAAATCTTCTGACGTCATTCAAAAACACGATTAGCTAGTCCGCAAATCGGATAATTGGTGTTTTGAAGTAAGCATATGTTCATTTGGAACATGTCGTTTTATGCACGCTACGAAGTTGACCCCTATCAGTCAATACTATATTAGTTTCAGATTTTAAATCGGTATTGAAGTTGGTACTCAGTTTCATAGGTACGCGGTATAATTAGTAGGCAGGAATTATAGGGCAGCGGCACTTTCAAACAAAGTGGACGTCTCTAAGCCCATTGAATTCAAATTTACTTTCTGAGAAAAAAAAAACAAAGTTTTCGGCACAACGTAAGTCACAAACAAGGTGGTGGCGATTTCCAGCAGGCGATGATCTAATACAGTGAACAGCTTTTATAGGCTCAGCGTCTCCAGTAATATAATTTAGAACCTTAAGGACAGAATGTTTCATTGACTCGAGGGTTACCTAATGACAGTAACTACAAAGTTCAATGAGCACAGATTAGGATGGGAATTTGGGTGTCAGTGGAGATCGTGTTAAAGAATACATAATTGCAAACAGTGTATTAATGTACTCCTGGTAGTTTTAGAAGAAAATATTCTTAGTATATTTTGAGGTATGGTCTCACATTATATCTGTCAATTAATGACGACCATCCTCATCACCATGGTCAAAGTGGCTCTACTTTTTGTGCCTAATTATTTATCTATACCTGACTTTCTCATGTTATTCTTTAGTTCTCAAATGTGAAAATTATAAACTGTGCCTTTGGTGTACATATATATATATATATATATATATGTATGTACTTACAAGTGGTGAAATATGTCTACATACTTATCTTAATCTACATACTACGTTGCGGTACATAGCGTAAATGGGTACATATACACATACTACATCATACCCATTAACCCTATGTACCACACCGTACTACGTAGACTTGTTTCATTTCTCGCATTGACTCTGAAGCCTGTCGGAAGGCATTCTGTTGTCCTGTTAACTGTATGCTTACACAAATGGCGACAGCAATACAATTGGGAAGTGTATAACCCGTTACTCTGAAGAAAGATAGTAGACAGGAACTATTATCGTTTACGATCAACGTATTAAATATTATCTTAACAGAATGTGGTTTTACGTGTTCTGACGCCGTACAGGCTTGTAGACACAACCAAGAACTGTGTAATTTAAACACTCCAATGTGAAAGCTCGCAAACTTATAAGACGAAATGAATTTACATTTTCTGATGCTGTAGACTTAAATCTATTGACTTTGAACGGGAATATTGTGAATAAATTGTACTGTTCTCTGAAATTTTGAAACACGCTAAGAAACCTGTATGTAATGATTTGTTTGCGTATATTGATTTCTGATTTCACACTATCAATACTCTTTCGCCGCCACTCGGAAACTATATGTGATCTTGATTCCATACCATACTATGTTTTGTACCACAGGTGTCTTACAGGACCAAACATTCCTTTGAGAACGTACCACACGCTCGGGCGGTTGTGATCAATTGCATGATTCTAAGTAGTTGGTATCGGTCGCCATATTGCGTTTTTGTGCGTTGGTGTGGTATTGTCTCTGTGCATCAGCATTTTAGATGTTGTAACGCTAAGCAGTTTAAGGTAAGACTTTGTAAACCGTCTAATGTCTGATAGGTTTGGTAAGAAAAAGACATTCACACTGAGACGTATCTGCGTTTGCTCTGTAGGAATTTCCTCAACTGAAAAAGGCATTTCGCACATGGCGCTTGGGTGGCTGTAATAAACTACATGTTTTAGACGTTTTGTATCGTTCATGCATCGATTTATTCTTATTGTATTAGGGGTATAGAAAACTGCTGACATTTAAGTACTTTATTTTGAAGTCATGTACTTGAAAATACACGGTCCCAAGCTACACGAAAGCGTGGGTACTGTATTTCATATCAGAACACAGATTAGATGTGTTGATAGGGGTGTGGCATTATTACGCCGCGAAGATTTTTGCCAAAGTCAGTGTTGAGGCATTGTTTTATGTTTTATTTGGAAGTGGCAAAATTGTGAGTAATTCATATTTTATCGTAGAAATAGAAGTCATGTTGTAGGTCATCTCTCTTGGTATTAATAAACCGTTGTGACTGATCAGTATCAGTGAAACATTATGCTTGCAGTAGAGCTGTCCAACATAAAAGTATGTATGAGTAGCATTTCTAACTTCAAGGTGGGGACTTACACACCCCAGTCCATAATACAATGCAGGAGCAGTATTTAAGGCTATTGAACATACACTTAAGTTGCAGATTACATAGGTTTCGATTTAAAATGTTTTAATTCCTTGTATATAAATACAGTTTGGATTGGTGGTTTCCAGCAGACTGTAGATAAATATGCATATGACATGATGTCAATATTTCCTTGCAAGGTAGGCCTTGAATTGTCCATTGACGCACAGAGCAATATTACTATCCCAACAGTGATATAAAGACTCATTTTCTACCAAGCTTTCTGCAGATCTTACACCAGCATATTGGTTTACTTTATTTTGATGTGGGGTTATTCTTCTTAGAAAATGGCCTTTTTTTAAAGCCTGGTTTCTGCCTCGTCAATATCATGGCAATAGTACATGCTGTACTGCATATTTTACTAAGAAACCTTTAACCACATCTGTCCTTTTGCCTCAAAAATGTCTCGGCAAGTGAATTCCCTCCAAGGGGCCCCTGTGGAGAGAGATACCCGCTTATAGGGTATTTTTACATCTCTCTTGATATATCTCTTTAACATATAGCAGGATAAATGTAATATGTGTATATATCATCAAAATACAACTATATTTATTAGAAGTATATTGGCCATGTGCTACATTAGGCACAACTACATGTTTCGGCCACTAATGTTGGCCATCTTCAGGTTGTTCATGGACTTACCGAATATATGTGGGGTGTTTTTTTGGGAGTGTGATCCTGCTATTTTGGTACCACATTGGGGATGATGCACCTCAAAAAAACTCTTTAACATATCTTCTGGGGCCCCAGTAAAGGAGCCCTCCCTCCAGGACCCCTCATGGAGTCCCCTCAGAGAGAGTTGCCCCATTCCTAGAGCCCTCCTTTGTTCATCATTCAAAGTCCCCAGTATATGAGACCCCCTTCCCCCTCCTGATTCCAGGTTCCCCTCAGACATAAAGGGGCCCCTATGGAGAGAGATGCCCATATCTGGAGCTTTTCTTAATGTATCTTCCAGGGTCCCCAGTAAAGGAGCCCTCCCCATAGGCCCTCCACACTGAGCTTCTTCAGAGAGAAACGCTCCATTCCTAGAGCCTCCTCATGTCTCAAAGTCCCTGGTAGATGAGCCCCCTTCCAGGTTCCCCAATGGTGCCCCTATGGAAAGAGATGCCCATCTCCAGAGCCTTTTCTATCTATCCTCCAGGATCCCCAGCATGGGAGCCCTCCCTCCAGGGTTCCTTCACAGAACTCTCATAGAGAAAAACACCCCACCTCCAGAGCCCCTTTCAGCCATCTCTCAAAGTCCCTGGTAGACGAGCCCACTCCAAGTTGCCTAACTGAGCCGCCATGAAGAGAGATGCCCGTCCCCAGAGCCTTCCTTTCATAACCCAGGGTACCGAGTAAAGGAGCCCTCCTTCGAGGCCCTCCGCAGTGAGCCTCCTTGGAGAGAGACACCCCATCCAATAGCTCCCTTCATCCATGTCTTAAAGTTCCCAGTAGACGGAACCCCCTCCCCAGGTCCCCGAACTGGGCCCCTATATGGAGAGACACCAGTTCCAGAACCTTCGTCCACACATAAGACCCTGGCTTATGAGCCCTCTCTCAGGTTTCCCAGCAAGGCCCCCATGGAAAGAGGTGCCCATCTCCAGAGCCTCCTTTTACACCTCCAGGTTCCTGTAACAGAGCTCCCATAAAGAGAGGTGCTCCATTTCCAGAGCCCTCATCCCACTATCTCTCACAGTTCCCTGTAAATGGACTCCCTCCCCAGGTTCCCCAATGGGGCCCCTACAGAGACACTTGTCCATAGAACCTTGTACATCCCCTCCCCTGAAAATTCATCTGTCCCTTAGAGTCTCTGGTAAGGGAGCCCCCTCCATGTTCCATAACATGGTGGGTGGTCCCGTAAGATTATAATATTAAAATATAATAATATAATTTAATATATTATAATATTTACCATTGTGTTATAATTGCTAGTAGTATCTAGTACAGTAACATGCTGTACAGGTTTGTAGCCTAGAAGCAATAGGCTATACCATATAGCCTATATGTGTAGTAGGCTGTATTATCTAGGTTTGTGTAATTACACTGTATGACGTTCACACAGTGACGAAATCGCCGAACGACGCGTTTCTCAGAAAGTATCCGTCATTAAGCGATGCATGACTGTATTATAAACAAAGGAATATTTGCTCTGAGTCTCCGTGATCTCCTGTGGTTCACACTGCGTGAGTGTACTGGCCACTGCATTGAAGGGTTCATTGAAGCACATGAATAACATCACATCATTCCTTCAGAACAGGATATTTGTCAAGAATCAATTATGAATAAAATTATATATTTATGTTTATTTGGTTGTGTGTGTATGCATGTATGTTATAGTCTATAATTTAAATAAAGACAACAAGTCATTGAGCAGTTTAGCTGTACTGTCAGATTTCATCATCATGCATCAGCATATTGTGTAGTGACAATACAATAGAAATTGAGGTTAACTTGTCTGTTGCCCTACAGTATTTTCCCACAACACTGGATGAATATTTGCATTTATGGGGCAATTTGTAGTGGGTTTTGTGTTATAATGCGTTATATAACATATTCATAAAATTGACACTGAATTAGGAAGCAGATCATCGTTTTCATCAAGCATTACACCAAATTTCAGTGTTTTTCATCCTGCTGTGTTCTTTCCTGGTTCTGTTAGGTTTATCAGCTAGTGTAGTTTATGTTGATAGAGCTTTATTGTGCACTTGTTGACTGCATGTAGCTATTTCCACCTGTTTCAAGAGCACTGGGCAGATGGTGTGAAGGAAAATTTACACCGTGTCTTGAAATCCAAGACTTACCCTTATATTGGTGCATAAAAAACTAGAAGTTGTGTCTTTAATTGTTCCTTGAATATGTCCCATGCTGTGTTCTGTGCTCTGCAGTTTGCTGTTTGTACAGCTGTTTCAGACACTCATGGTCATTGCTTGGAATTGTGTGATAGAAGGAACTTCCATACTTAATGCAATTTATTGTTCACTGTGTACTTGGTATAAATTATTTAGAATGAATCATCCATATGCATACAGCAGCAAATAATAATACCTACTTTTTTAGTACTGTTATCATGTGTGATCTTTGTACAGCCAGCACTAACAAATGAGTCTGCTTAGTAAATCATGCTTTTTCTCTATTCTCTGTACTATGTGTAATGTAACATGTTCAGTAGAGGTGCTGGTGATTAGCAACATTGTATCAAAATGTGCATTTTTGATATATTCAGTATATTATTTCTAGTTTGTATGCGTATTGAAGGTTATGCACAGTCCAGTATGTTGGTTCTAACTTTATTTAAATTTGCTGGATCATTTAGTAAAAATGTGCTGAAGTATTGCTAGTTAACATCCCAGGAATAATAAATTTGCAGATGCCCCGGTTTTCTAATCTGTATGTCTGCAGATCATGTCCTGCTTCCTGGCAATATGTATGTACATGTGAGCTGAATAAAGGTACGTAAGTGTATGTACAGGGTGTCCCAGGAAGAATGTGCCAGACTTTGGGAGAGTGTTCCTTATGTTAAAGTATACCGATATAACCCAAAACACCTATATCCAAAGTTGAGCGGTTATGGAGATAATGGCCAGAGAAGTTTTGAAACTTTGACATCTGTTACACACTTATTGATTACCAAATACATATTAAAACTGGCAGGAATATGTTGTTTCTGTAATGCTAATATCTGTACTTAACATGTAATTAACGTATGAGTGATATAAAGCCATTTTATTG
>Ga0123355_10020635_pt1 | contig 10528 bp, 7 predicted proteins | sample TergutEmb28metaG_3_FD_89872 | JGI IMG/M metagenome (GOLD analysis project Ga0123355, IMG submission 89872) | Embiratermes neotenicus P1 segment gut microbial communities from Petit-Saut dam, French Guiana - Emb289 P1 | ecosystem: Host-associated > Arthropoda: Insects > Digestive system > Gut ... | reverse complement strand
GCGATTATAGGTATGTTTGCAGAGTAATCTGATCCAATCGTCCTTATCAATCGTGCTGCTTCAATGCCATCCATACCCGGCATCATGTGATCCATGAAAATGGCATCATATATCGGGTCTCCACCGGTGATCAAGTCAACTGCTTCCTGTCCGTTAGTTACACAATCTACATTCAACTTGTATTTGCCTAAAACCCATTTTGCAACATCAAGATTAGGTATATAGTCATCCACCACTAATACATTCACATTACTTAAATCGGGTATGTCTTCTATATAATTTGCTTTTTGCTTATCTTCATATCGAAAATCACATAAAGCATCCGCTGCTTCCTGACCGATCACATCATCACCAACAAAACCTTGAGGGAGAGTAACACTAAATACTGTCCCTTTTCCGAACTCGCTTTCCACAGAAATATGTCCACCCATCAAATCCACGAGTCCTTTTGTGATGGATAAACCTAACCCGGTTCCTTCGATGTTGCGATTTGCTTGTGTGTCCGCCTGGTTGTACTCATCGAACAGTTTATCTAAGTTCATCTCGCGAATACCAATGCCCGTATCACGAACTGAAAAGGACAGTACAACATCATCAGCGTCACCACGCTCACAATCTACTGTCAGTGTGACAGTTCCTTCATTTGTGTATTTGAAGGCGTTACTTATCAAATTATTGAGGATTTGCTTCACTCGCAAGTCATCGCCATAAAGCTCACGCGGCAGTTCTCTACTTATGTTGAGGATATAATCAATGGGTTTGTCATGTGTACGATAAGCATAAAGGTTTGAAATATCTCCCAATAAGCTCGCCATTTCGTACTTCTCGGGTGCAAGCTCAAATTTCCCCGATTCGATTTTTGAAATATCCAAAACATCATTGATAAGCCCCATCAATGTTACACTTGCAGTACCTATCTGCGTCAGCAGCCGCTTTGCGTTGTTGTTTATATCATCGTCCTCTAACAGAGCATCTGTAAGACCGACGATCACATTCATTGGAGTCCTGATCTCATGGCTCATATTAGCAAGGAAAGTGGACTTCGCATGGTTTGCAGTTTCCGCTGCCTCCACGGCTGATTCCAGATCGCGTTGCAGATTGATAAGGTTTATCTGTTGTTGTACTCTTAATTTGACGATCGCATTGTGGAAGGGTTTGGTTATGTAATCTGCAGCACCAAGCACTAAACCTTTTTGCTCTTCTTCCTCACTTGCAAGAGATGTGATAAATATCACAGGGATTTTTTTTGTAACTTCAGACTGCTTAAGCTCTCTGATCACGTCATATCCATCCATATCATACATCATGATATCCAGTAAAATAACATCAGGTAAATATCTCTCTGCTGACGCAATACCATCCCGCCCATTCTCCGCTGAAAAAATGATACATTCGGAGCTGAGAATGTTAGTCAGCAATGCAATATTAGTCCGTTGGTCGTCGATAATAAGCACCGAGTTCTTCTTTTTCATTTTTCTGTATCCCTTCATCATCTTGTCACTTTGAATAGAATATTATCACCGGTTGATTATACTAGTAATTTATTACTAAATTGTGTTTTTTTACATAAAAGCTGACCCTCTCCAACCATTTCCTTTCCTGAAGCAAATCTAAGCTGCTTGTCTGTGTTAATGAGTTTATAAACAGATGCTTTTCTCATAATGTAGCCGCCACTTTTTATCGCCCTCGCTTCGCGACCCCGATGCCCACCCCGAACGCCCTTCGAGCAATCATATCCACACCGTCTGAAACGCTCTAAACCCTTGCAAGCACAGGGGGCAAAAGAGCAGAACACCCTTGCTGCACAAGGGTGTTCTGACAAATTGTGGCGGAAAGGCGGGGATTCGAACCCCGGGTGGCTTGCACCACACAACATTTCCAATGTTGCACCTTCGACCTCTCGGACACCTTTCCGTATAATTAACATCCAAACAATATGATTTTCTCTCGTTTCACGATTTGCCAATTAGCTCTGTTACAAAAGAGATAACTGGCTTTTTTTACCAACTGCTCACTTATATTTGTACTATTTTGGGTTCACTACTCCCAGAAATCCGTTATATTGGACAACTAACATGAGATAATTGTGGTAGCAACTGAGAATACCCTTGCATTACTAACATAACTGGAGCTGTTATAATGGAAAAATCTTACAAATTTAGAATATATCCAAACAACGAGCAAACTCACCTAATAAAGAAAACATTTGGCTGTTGTCGATATGTATTTAATCACTTTCTTGCTCATAGTATTGAGCTATACCATGATAATGTTAGAACTATCGGATATTCAACTCTTTGTCGTAAACTAACCATCTTGAAGCTAGCTAATGACTGGTTGTGTGAAGTAGATAGTACAGCGTTACAATCATCGCTTAAAGACCTTGAGTATGCTTATTGCAATTTCTTTCGTCGTGTAAAACTTGGTGATAACCCTGGATTCCCACGATTTAAAAGCGTGAGGTGTCAGATTAAATCGTACAAATCAAAGAATAACTTTAACACAATTGAAGTAAGAGAACACCATATTAAGCTTCCAAAACTTGGGTTAGTACGAACAGCAATTTCAAAGAAAGTTCATGGGCGTATACTTAATGCAACGGTATCCCTCACACCATCGGGTAAGTACTTTTTGTCACTTTGCTGCACAGATGTCAGTATCCCACTGTATCCAAAAACAGGAGTAACAGTTGGTCTTGATATGGGTATAAAAAATCTCTTAGTTACATCTGATGGCGTAATATATCCAAATCACAGGTATGTAAAACAATCTGAAAGGAAACTAGCAAAAGCACAGCGTCAGTTGTCCCGAAAGTCAAAGGGCAGCAATAATAGAAAAAAGGCGAGACAAAAAGTAGCGAAGATTCATGAAAAGATAGCCAATCAAAGATCTGATGCTCTACACAAGCTTACAACACAGATAGTCAAGGAATACGACATAATCTGCGTTGAAGACTTAGCAATAAAGAATATGCTTAAAACCCACAGATTAGCTAAATCTATATCGGATGCATCATGGGGCAAGCTAAACCGACAGTTGGAATATAAAAGTAGGTGGCATAATAAGTCTTATGTAAAAGTCGGTAGATTTTACCCTAGTAGCCAGTTATGCATATCTTGCGGATATCAGAACTCAGCAGTGATGGATTTATCACTTCGTGAGTGGGCATGTCCAGCATGTGGAGTTATTCACGACAGGGATATTAACGCTGCAAAGACCATTCTCAAGGAAGGATTGCGTCTGATAGCATAACTACAACAAAAGGTACGGTAGGACATACCGGAATCTAACGCTTGGGGAGAGTATTTAAGACCGAAACGTCGGCAACGCTCGTAGAACCAAGAATCCTCCTATCATGCAATGAGGAATGTCAAGACCACTCGGACATCTCTCCATAGTGAGTCACCATCATAAAATATTGAAGTAGCAAAGTCAAGCCCAACCGCAGCGATTTTGATGACGTTTACTTTAAAATTATATTATTATATTGTATGTTTACTCTTTTTATCTTGACATTGAGGGTTGCTGAGTTATAGAATAGCTCGGATGAGAGTAGTGGAATTAAGTGCTGTATAAAAGCACATAGGGGAGTTTCACGATTTTAAGAGCTTTCGTTACCATAAGACGGCAATAATCACCATAAACCCAAGATTTTCCGTTGTACGAAGCTTTCATCATAGGATCATTACGATCCACATAATCTTTCCGAATGGAGGTGTATATATACGCAATGCCAGAATCAATGCTAATTATTATAATTTCCGCGGCTGTTGTAGTCGTAGCCGCTATAGTTTTCTTCTACCTTGGCATCACATATCGTAAAAAAGTGTCAGAACGCGAGATTCAAAGCGCAGAAGAGAAAGCTAAGAGAATAATTAACGACTCGATAAAAGGAGCAGAAAACAAGAAACGCGAAGCATTACTTGAAGCTAAAGAGGAAATACACAGAAACCGCAGCGAGTACGAACGCGAAGTAAAAGAGCGTCGTGCAGAAATCCAGAAGCAAGAACAAAGGCTCCGGCAAAAAGAAGAGATGCTGGATAAAAAAACCGAGATAATCGAAAAGAAAACGGAGACTATCGAGAAAAGACAATCAGACCTTGAAGCAGCGCACGCAGAGGTCGCTACGATTAAACGAAGCCAATTCGAGATGCTCGAAAAAATCTCCGGTTACACAGTGGCAGAAGCCAAGGCATACCTCATTAAAAACCTCGAATCCGAGGTAACACATGAGGCAGCCATGAAAATCAAAGAGATCGAGGATCGACTCAAAGAGGACGCAGACAAGATGGCAAGGGAGCAAATCTCACTTGCGATCCAGCGTTGTGCCGCCGATCATGTCGCAGAAGCAACCGTCTCTGTGGTTCCCCTGCCCAATGACGAAATGAAAGGTCGCATCATAGGACGCGAAGGACGCAACATTCGTGCGATTGAAACCCTCACCGGAGTTGATCTTATCATCGATGATACTCCGGAAGCTATAACCCTTTCGGGTTTCGACCCCGTACGGCGTGAGATAGCACGTATATCTTTGGAGAAACTGATTCTTGACGGACGTATCCATCCTGCAAGGATCGAAGAAATGGTTGAAAAAGCAAAGAAAGAAGTTGACGCAACGATCAAAGCCGAAGGCGATCGTGCGACATTTGAAACAGGGGTACACGGTCTGCATCCGGAAGTAGTAAAACTGCTGGGCAGAATGCGTTACCGCACAAGTTACGGACAAAACGTACTTAATCATTCTATTGAGGTTGCACATATTGCCGGTCTCCTTGCAGCCGAGCTTGGCGCTGATGTTATGACAGCAAAACGTGCAGGTCTCCTGCATGACCTCGGCAAAGCAATCGATCATGAAGTCGATGGAAGCCATGTGAACATCGGTGTGGACCTTGCAAAGAAGTATAAAGAAAACGACGAAATAATTCATGCTATCCATGCACATCACGGCGATGTCGACCCAAGGACAGTTGTAGCATGTATCGTACAAGCATCAGATGCTATCTCAGCATCTCGTCCGGGTGCACGTCGCGAGAACATCGAGAGCTATGTCAAACGTCTCGAAAGACTTGAGGAATTGACAAGCTCCTTCAAAGGTGTTGACAGCTCCTATGCGATCCAGGCAGGACGCGAAATCCGCATAATGGTCAAACCGGAAGAGGTTACCGAGGATCAGATGATTTTGCTTGCTCGCGAAATAGCCAAGAAGATAGAAGACGAACTCGAGTATCCCGGGCAAATCAAAGTGAACCTTTTACGGGAGTCAAAAGCAGTAGAGTACGCAAAATAAACTCTCTAAATCACAGTAAAATAACATCAGGGCGAAGCAGTTTAAATCTGCTTCGCCCTAAATTGTTTATTCTATAGGATAAACTCTACGCTTATTGCACAGGTTGCTGATTTTTTTGAATCATCTCCCAAACCTTATTGCGCGTCTCAATGATATCGTCAAGATGCTTCAAGCCATAAATCAGTCCGAAGAATGGTATTGCATTTAGTAAAGACCATCCATATTGCCGCCATGCAAGTCTGCCTCCACTCATTGGTCCACCCTTTTCGCCAACATCCAGCATGTATTTATTTAGCTTGTATGCAAAAATTACATATACCGGAAAGCATATTATTCCAAAAATAGTTGCTGTTTTGTTGTCTAGCCAAGTCGGTTTGTTCATAATTTGTCATGTTCCTTTCATTTTTTTATCTAATAAAATGCATTAGTTTTTGCAACAGAAAGTATATACTGTGAACCACCATCTGTCAAGCTATCAGGCGGTTTATTTGTTGAATACGCTCCTCTTTTTATACAAAGATAGATCGCCAAGGGAGTCTTCACTTTGAAAAACCCATTAATTAAGCTGCGGTAACTCCCCCTTCACCGCAGCTTATCTATGTTATTATGGTGCGTTGCTTGGCATTACCCGTTTGCATTGCAATGCTCTGAAAGCAGATTCATTGCTGTACACAGCTTGTATAAGCAGATAAACGGTCCAACAATTATTAAGCCTCCAAATACGCCCCAGCCCCAAAAAGTGCCGGCGCCTATTTTATAATCGATCTGACGTCTGGCTAATTCACCGCCGATACGATCGAACAACATGTGATTCCATACAAGCAAGTAAATTGAAAATGTAACAAGTCCAATTACTAGTGCCAGTATGTAGTTCATTGTGTTTTTGCCATCCCACTTGCTTGCGATAATATTCAGATCCTCAGCGACTTTGTAGTAGAAAATTACGTTATAAATACCAAATGTAACTATCGACAAAAGTATTACGATAATCATGCTTCTATCTGTCTTCAATGCAGCTCTCTGCTGGACATATGGTTCCGGTGCTCCTGGTTGACCACTCATAAAATACGCTCCTCTCAAGTTTAACAGTTTATTATGGGGGATAGCATTTTGTGTTTTTATAGGTCATTTTAACAAATTGTGACCCACTTTTGACACACTAACACACATATTAACATACATACTAATCCTTTACAACAGATATTTTATCAATTTATAGTATTACTTTTTGGTAAATGTCCTATATATTGTGCTCTTATATACGTTCTGCTTGACTTTATCTCTGTTTCTTAATAGAATCTTAAGGAAATAGTATGCTGTTATTTAAGAAGTTGAATTTATGTTAGCACTATAATGTGTGTATTTGGAACTTTATTTTCACCATATCGTCTTATTATAGATGCGCATACTTACTTATATCAAAAGGAGATTAAAATTTTGAAAAAGACAACACTACGCATAATAGCTACAATAATGGTTACGGTACTGCTCACAGCAATGTTGGCAGGCTGTAGAAATAATCAGGAAAGCGATTTTGAGCCCCCGGAGTTTGTTTTCCTCCCGGAGTTCGTCTCACTCCCTGAAGAAGTATCGGATATAAGGAATCTCTCCTTTGCACATGATAAAATTTATTTTTCATCTTGGGGTCTGGAAGACGAGGAAACATGGACTTACTCAACCAAGCTATATTCACTGAATATAGATGGTACAAATCTTACCGAGCTTGTTAATTACATACCCGGCGGCATAGAAGATAGAGACTCCGTGATGTACATGGATATAACAGGAATGGTTGCAGATGAAGCCGGCAACATCTGGATAGCAGAAATGGGTGGTCTGGGTAGCCGCGATTTCAATTTTGGCGATGAACCTATTGAGATAGTACCGCTTAATGTTGACACCGATGATGCTGAAGAAGAGGATGCCGACACTGATAACTCTGACGAAGAAGATGCTGACGGGGAACTTCCTGACAGTGAAGACCCTGACGACGAAGAGTTTAATGAGGACGACTTTTTCGATGAAGGTTTTAACAACGACTTTATTTTCCAGGACTTTAGCCAAGTCATGTTCGTCCGTAAACTGGACAGCACGGGAGCTGAGCTTTTATCTGTAGACATCAGTAATATTTCACAAGGAAGCGACTTCTTCTACATCTCCACATTCAACCTTGATGGAAACGGCAATGTATATATCGGCACATCAGATTCAGGTATATATGTTCTTGGTAGTGACGGTAATGTACAGTTTAACTTGGAAATCTCGGACTGGGTCGATCAACTGATAAGATTGCCTGACGGCTCTATAGCGTTTTTTGGGTGGACTCAGGAAGGTCGTGTCCTGCGTAAGATCGATCATGCAAGCAGAACATGGGGACAAACCATAGATTTACCACACAACGCATGGCAGGTTTATCCGGGTGGCGGAGACTATCTGCTCCTATACCAGGATAGCTCAACTGTGTACGGCATCGATGCCGAAACGGGCGAGAGCATCAGATTACTCAACTGGATCGAAAGCAATGTAGCTATAGACTATCTGGTTTCATTACTGATGTTGCCCGATAATCGGGTAATGGTCTTAAATCAAAAGTGGGGCAGGATGACCAGAGGGTTTTCTACTGACATAAACTATGAGCTGATCACTCTCTCCAGAGTTCCTTATTCAGAATTACCGGAAAGAACTTACCTCTCACTTGCTACGATATGGATGGGTTCGGACTTGCGTAATCACGTCATTGAGTTTAATAAAACAAACCCCACATACCGCATCCACGTCACAGACTATACAGAGTTTAATACAGAAGATGATTGGAATGCAGGTCTTACAAGGCTGTCCACAGAAATAATTTCCGGCAGGGTCCCGGATATACTTGATGTTTCGAATTTGCCCTTTAAGCAATATGTTGCAAGAGGCCTCCTTGAGGATCTTTATCCCTTAATTGACTCTGACCCGACTCTGAATCGAAGCGATTTTCTGGAAGGTGTCTTCAGAGCAGCCGAAATGGACGGCGGATTATATCGTGTCTTCCCGTCTTTTGGCATCAGCACTCTGGTAGGTCATCCCTCTGTAGTTGGTCCGGACATGGGTTGGAACATGGATGAGTTCAAAGCTGTAATGGATGCGAATCCACAAGCCGACATGCCTATGGGCCAGTGGTTGACCAAATCATCATTCCTTCAAATGGCAGTTATGCTAGGTATGGATGAATACGTAGACTGGGCAGCTGGAGAAGTCCACTTTGACACCGGAGGATTTGCACAACTTATGGAGTTTGCGAATAGCTTTCCGACTGACTTTGACTATAGTGGGGATATGAGCGAGTATCTCGACGAGTTTGAATTGATCGCGACCGGGCGTCAGATAATGGCACAAATGTGGGTAAGTGAGTTTTCCAGCTTGCAAAGATATATCCAAATGTTCGGTGGCGAGATCGTCTTTAAAGGCTTCCCGACCGACAGCAGAAACGGCAACTCTCTTAATATCAGTGCCGGTCTTGCGATAACGTCAAGCAGCTCGGATAAGGACGGGGCATGGGAGTTCATTCGCGGAATCCTGGATAAAGACTATCAGTTAGATAATATCACCTGGAATTTCCCGACTAATAAAGCCGCGTTTGATGTGTTTGTGGAAGAGGCAATGGCGGAAGTAGAAAATGAGTTCGATCATGCATATTATATGAATGGTATGAGGATCGAGGAAAGACCTCTCTCTCAAGCAGAGCTCAACCAGATAATGACACTCATAAACTCAGCCTCAGGTATCACGAGTTATGATGAAGCACTTATGAATATAATCATGGAAGGTGCTGAAGACTTCTTCAGCGGTAGAAGTACTGCACAGAATGCAGCCAGAGTAATTCAAAACCGCGCGTCGATATATATAGCAGAGCAAAGCTAATAAACATCAATAGTACGGCGCGATGTCCACATCGCGCCGCATGAAGGAGTAAGCCGGAGTGAAGGTAAAGTTCAAGGAGTATATGGAGCACCGCACCATACGCTCCCGCGATATAGTAAGTGATATCCTTTGGTTGGCTCCAAGCTTTCTTGGTGTGATAATCTTCTATATTGCCCCTTTTTTTATAATAGTACAATACGCTTTGGTCGACAGTCCTATCCGGCGCAACTTTGTATTTCTTGATAACTTTATAAACCTGTTTCAAAACCAGGCATTTTTGACGGCAGGATCTAACACATTAAGATTCTCTATCTATGCCGTGCCTCTTGCAGTGATCCTTTCGTTGCTCATCGCACTTATGCTGGAGACCCGTATACCTCTTAAGAGCTATTTCCGTACTTTTTTTCTTAGCCCTTTGATGGTGCCGGTAGCTTCGGTCGTTCTGATTTGGCAGGTTTTGTTTCATCCTAACGGCGCAGTAAATGAGTTAATAATGCTGTTTGGTGCCGATAGTATTGACTGGATGCAGTCCGAGCATAGCCAGTTTGTCGTCGTCGTCCTTTTCTTATGGAAAAACCTTGGATTCAACATGATCCTATTTATGGCAGCCTTAAGCAACATCCCGCGTGAACTCCTGGAAACCGCAGATGTTGAAGGAGCCGGACCGTTTCGCAAGTTTTTCTATATAAAAATAAGATACCTCTCCCCAACACTATTGTTTGTAACCATACTCTCTCTGATCAACTCATTTAAGGTGTTCAGAGAAGTCTACCTGCTGACGGGTGATTACCCGTACGGTAATTTGTATATGTTACAGCACTTCATGAACAACATTTTCAGATCACTTGATTACCAGCGACTCGCTGCTGCCGCAGTTGTAATGACTATCGCAATGGTGATAATAATCCTTGTCCTTTTCATCACCGAGCATCGTTTTGGAAAGGATGTGGAGGAATGAGAAAGAGATATTTTGGTCGTACCGGGCTTTTCCTTTTAGCAATGTTTTTTGCATTTGTCTTTCTTTTGCCTACAGTTCTAACAATAACCAACTCGTTTATGACCCAAAGCGAAATAGATGCAAACTACGGCATGATTTTTGAAAGTACAAGACCCGGTGTCGGCAGTTTTGTTTCCGACAGTGTCAACCTTAAGTTTATCCCCGACATAGTCAGTGCCGACCAATACATTACAATACTATTTAGAACTCCGGTTTATCTCTTAAGATTTCTAAACTCAGTGATGCTTGTTATTCCGATAGTTATCTTTCAAGTCGGAATCGCATCGTTTGCTGCATATAGTTTCACAAGATATCAAGGACGGTTCAAGAGCTTCTTGTTCTTT
>Ga0123355_10020634_pt1 | contig 10528 bp, 8 predicted proteins | sample TergutEmb28metaG_3_FD_89872 | JGI IMG/M metagenome (GOLD analysis project Ga0123355, IMG submission 89872) | Embiratermes neotenicus P1 segment gut microbial communities from Petit-Saut dam, French Guiana - Emb289 P1 | ecosystem: Host-associated > Arthropoda: Insects > Digestive system > Gut ... | reverse complement strand
TATTTCATTATTTAATGCTCAACATGTTTCGGATGTTAATACATCCATCCTCAGGAGCTTGCGACTTATTTGTTGAGTTATTTCATGGGTTGTATTGCTCTGGTTCGATGCGTGTTGGTGTTAAGTTGTGGTTTAGCTGGGGTGGTATGGTATCCGTATGCAGGCTGAGGCACCAGTGCTTCAGCCTGCATACGGCTACAACACCACCCCAGCCAAACCACAACGTAACATATAACTCAACAAATAATTCGCAAGTTCCTGAGGATGGATTTATTAACATCCGAAACATGTTGAGCATTAAATAATGAAATAATAAAGCAAGTGACATCAAGTTGGTCTCTCATTATTCAACTAGCAAATATATTCATTTAGTGATCTAAAATTCACCTTAAAACACTTAAAACGCTCCTACATGTTTCGATCATACGATCATACTCAGGGAGCATACATGGTTCCTTGCTAAAGTTATAGTTGCAGCATGTCTTGTGTATTGTGTGAGTCGTGTACTGTTCAGAATGAGCCTGGCTGTGGATGTGCGTTGTGCGACATATAAAGTGAGACGTCTCACGCTAAACGTCACACAACGCACATCCATAGCATTTGTTGGTGTATTAATTAAATAAGCTACAGAATGCACGGTGCAACGATAAAGATTGACACTGGCACTTCGCCTTGACGGTTGTTTTGCCTGGAAAGTCTAAATAGTGACTGGAGTTCTGTACTAGGACCTCAAGGAAATCGGTCTGGAGGGCGTGGATTGTATTGATCTTGTTCAGGATAGGAAGAAGTGGCGGGTTGTTGTGAATGCGGTAATGAACCATTGGGTTCCGCAAAGTGCGGGGTGTTTCTTGACTAGCTGAAGACTTGTTGACTTTTTTAAGGAAGTTTCTTGCGCCATGGATTTATTTATTTACTTGTTCACTTATTTAGTTCTACACTAACCTCTAAATTAACCACGTATATTGGAAATGACCTAGACATAGATGCAGGATAATATTAAAATGAATCTTCATGAAGTGGGATGGGGGCCTGAACTGGATTAATCTGGCTCAGGATAGGCACAGTTGGCGGACGCTTGTGAATGCGTTAATGGCCCTTCGGTTTCCATAAAATACGGGGAATTTCTTGACCAGATGAGGAACTGATGGCTTATCAGGTAGGACTCTGTTCCATGGAGGTACTAGTTATTGAAAATGTAAACGACCCTGTTGTGGACCGGGATAACGTAGTCGATAGCGACACGCTACGGGCTGGACGATTTTCTGCACCTGTTCAGACGTGCCCTGGAGCCCACCCAGCCTCCTATACAGTGGGTACCAGCTCTCTTTCCCGGGGGTAAAGCGGCCGGGGCGTAGCGTTGACCATCCATCCCATCTAGTGCCGAGACCAAAGAAAGAGTAGAGCTATACCTCGACTCCACCTCTGGGCCTTCATGGCCTGTTTTAGGGTGAACTTTGCATTTACATTTTCCAGATGCAAAGGTAGAAATGCATAGCGGACATATAAGTCTGTGTGTCTGATTTGCTATCAACACCATGATCATTTTCCCTAAGTCTCCAACATGAAGACGGCATAGATCAAATATTTCTTCCTGTTCTTATAATACAAACAAATATATTCACTAATTTCTCAAATTTATTTTTTGGAATAAAACTCTACGTGTTTCGGACAGTTCCTCTGTCCATCATCTGATGACGGACAGAGGAACTGTCCGAAACATGTAGAGTTTTATTCCAAGAATAAATTTGAGAAATTAGTGAATCTAGTTGGTTTTATTATAAGAATTTATCACGACGCACAGTCACCTTAACGTCAAAATCTCTACGTTGTCTCCTCCTATGTCCGTGGTGTTTGGTGGCAAGCTGTTGTCTTCTGTCTTCGTGGAACTAAAGCACATGTATGACTCGCATCATCCCCCCGAACCTCTCAGCCTCACACCCTATCAGCAGTAGCTCTGCGTCGGAAAGATTCCATCATCGATCAGTGTGACGCTGTACGAGGTCGAAGAATTCGATTCTTCATTTCATTTTCATAGGGTTCGTACCAATAGTAACGCGACATTTCCTTGGAGCCAGATGAAAGCACGGGGTAGGGGACGTTGCTGTAACTCTGTCATTTCTGATTCACAGATCACGGGCATTGTTAACGCTTCTCCAGCTGACATTTACAGAAGTGAGGAACCGCACTTCGAGAACTCATCGCAAAATGAATCGACACGCTTCGCTTCATTTTGTGAGTTCGTTATGAACACTGAAATTCTGTCGATTTTCAGAGGTCAGCACTGATGACTCATAGTTTGGAAGACCAGTATTCGGATTTTGTACACACACCGTCAAAATTTTGAATCGCAATGTGTTCAGCCGGGACACTACAGTTTATTTAACATGCAAAATCTGCTGCCTGTTTCGGCTAACGTATAGCTATCATAATTTTGCCTGTTGTTTTGTATGGGTGTGAAACTTGGTCGCTAACAATGACGGAGGAACGTAGGCTGAGGGTGTTTGAGAATAGGGTGTCGAGGAGAATATTTGGGCCCAAGAGGGACGAGGTAACAGGAGAGTGGATAAAACTACATAGTGAGGAGCTTAATGATCTGTACTCCTCAACCAATATGGTTCGGGTGATAAAATTGAGAAGAATGCGATGGGCGGGGCACGTAGCGCGTATGGGGAGGGGAAGGAACAGGGTTTTGGTGGGGAAGTCTGAGGGAACGAGACCGCTGAGGAGACACAGGCGTAGATGGGAGGATAATATTAAGATGGATCTCAAGGAAATGGGATGGTGGGTACGGACTGGACTGAGCTGGCTCGGGATAAGGACAGGTGGCGGGCACTTGTGAATGCGGTAATGAACCTTCGGGTTCCATAAAAAGCAGGGAATTTCTTGACTAGCTGAAAACCGGTTAGCTTCTCAAGAAGGATTCTGCTCCATGGAGTAAGTAAGTAAGTAAGAAAGAAAGAAAGAAAGAAAGTAAATAAGAAAGTAAGTAAATAAGTAAGTAAGAAAGAAAGTAAGAAAGTAAGTAAGTAAATAAGTAAGTAAGAAAGAAAGAAAGTAAATAAGTAAGAAAGAAAGAAAGTAAGAAAGGAAGTAAGTAAATAAGTAAGAATTTAAGAAAGAAAGAAAGAAAGTAAGTAAATAAGTAAGTAAGAAAAAAAGAAAGAAAGAATACATGTATAGCTATCATCAGGTTCACAAAAAAACAAAAAGTCAGCTTGATGACGGCTGCAAATTAGCCGAAACATGTGGCTGATACAGCGTGTTAAATAAATTGTTGCATTCAGACAAAATTAATTGTATTTCCGATTATGTTGAAAACACAATGGCGATGAACTGCCTTAAGACTGTCAGTGTCAGTGACATACATTAACCGGAACCACAGAAACTGCTACTGCGGTTGGGTGCCATTTGTAGGCGCCTTCGCTAAATTGCAGAAAAAAGACTATTACCGTCACATGCCTCTCTACCCGTCCGTCTGTCCGCATAGAGAGCTCGGCTCCCACAGGACCGATTTGCATGACATCCGATTATTTGAGCATTTTTTCGAAAATTCAAGTGCCATTAATATCTGACAAGAATAACGGGTACTTTACGTGAAGACCGATGTACATTTATGATTACATCTCGTTCAGTTCTGCTCAGAATCAGAAATGTTTCAGACAAAATTCGTGGATAAAAAAACACACATCTTATGTCTTGTAACTTTTTTAAAAAAATCGTGCTGTTTGAGAGATAATTTGGAAAAAATACTGCAGAGTTGGGCAGAATTTAGATGACAGCACGACGCATGCGCACTACATGCAGGACACCTAAGGGTACAAACACACTCAGAATATGTAACACTTATTGCTTTTCTGCTGCAGCAGTGGTTATACGAACGAGCCGAACAATTACTTACTTATTTATTTACTTACTTGCTTGCTTACTTACTTACTTACTTACTTACTTACTTACTTACTTACTCACTTACATACTTACTTACTTACATACTTACTTACTTACTCCATGGTGAAGAGTCCTTCTTGAGAAGCTAACTGGTTTGCAGCTAGTCAAGAAATTCCCGTCATTTCACGGAACCCAAAGGTTCATTACCGCACTCACAAGCGTCCGCCACCTGTCTCTATCCCGGGCCAGCCCAATCCAGACCATATACCCACATCCCACCTCCTGGAGATCCATCCTAATATTATCCGCCCATCTACGCCTAGGTCTCCCCAGTGGGGAGATGTCACTTATTATTTTATTTCACTTCTTATGTGCTCAACATGTGCCTGCAACACGGATACCACTCCAACCCAACCACACCGAAACTCCCAACACATATCGAACCAAGAACAATACGACAAATGTAGTAATTCAACAGAATAGTCGCAAGCTCCTGATGATGGATATATTAATGTCCGAGACATGTTGAGTACATACGAAGCGAAATAAAATAGCAAGTGACATCAAGTTAGTCTTTTATTCTTCAACCATCAGTATCACTGTTGTAAAAATACAGACAGTCGAGCTGTGTTTCGAATTTTTATCGCACTTTTGGGGTTTTCATTTGACTCTCCCTCGTAAGTACTATAAAATGCGAATTATAAGGTGCATATCTAATGCGCATGAACATTGAGGTAAGGGAAGGTTGTTACCGTTGATCCTGGTTCGAAACCAGATTAAAAATTATGCTCGGCGGAGAGACATGCATAGATACGTGAGAAAGAATTTCGCTTGTCTACTATACACTGGTACATTGTGAGTGTGTGAACTTTAAGTTTACTGGTATCAGTATCATGACTGTGTTTATCGCGCGAAGGGAGGCGGCTTGCTTTTAGCTAGGGTTACAACGATACTGCCGCGTTATCTACATGGGAACAGTACATTCTATGCCCCTTTCGGCATGCATCAGCATACAGCTGTGAGCTTGAGGACAGTAGAGGCTGTGAAGCGAGTACAGGCTGGGTTGGGACTTCTTAGCTGACAGTGGGGTGGGCAGGTTGAAGGGGCAGCGTGACGGTAATAAAGAGGTGTATTTTGTTCATACAATTTGTAACAGTGCCGGACACAAATAATTTGATTGTGAATATTAAAGCATAAAAATTGAAGTGATTGTGAGAAGAAAACTAAAGAGGCTTAACCACAAATATCCATCTTGTCATCTAGTCGGTAGCTACTTAACGTTTCCTGTAACCACCACGCGTTATATTCCCTGGGTGGAGTTCATGTTCCCGACTTTGAGAGTTGGCCGGTTATAAGGTCAAATATTTATTGAGGGCTAAGGGAATATTCTTTGACACGAAGTTGGTAACACTTTTGAAGTTCGTCGTGTACTGAGTTTAGATCGGGGGCACAGAGATTTTATTCTGAAAATATAAGATTCAAATTTCGGCTTGTCTTTCGAACTGAACAGCAGAGATTTAAAAGTTCTTACGGCTTCCACCCTGAAGACAGAAGCAATAGTCTACAACACGGTCCCTGCCATACGGTGCAAAAACGGAAAAAATGCCAAATTTAGCACTAAATTAAAAAGGCCCGGAGTGGCCCAGAGAATTCCAGGAAGGTAAGATTCCCAGATTTAATTACAATGGCACAGGATGGTGGTACGTTTGTGAGCCTTACGTACCGGCCGCCTTTACCCTCAGGAAATACTCCTGGTACTCATTTCTGTTAGAGGCTGAGTCGAGCCCAAGGACATAGTGCGATCGGAAGAATTTTATGTCAATGAAAAATTACATTGACACCGGCTGGGATCGAACCAGTGACTTTCCGATTTGTAGCACAACACCTAAACCACTGAGCTACCGCGGTCCCCCAGCACTAAATTACTTTGAAATAATAGTTCAAATCTTTTCAGCAAAGTGCAACAAATTGTAGGCTGTTCTGAGGAATTCGGGCGAGGCGAAGGTGTTCGTTTGTTTGCCTGTGTGTTGGCTGCAAACCGAATACGACTTGCGTCGACTGGGGGAAGGAAAGCCATAAAAGGGTGAGCAGTTCACACGGAGACTTGGCAATTTTACCTCCGTACAATCTTGGATTTTCGGTAAGCAGACATCAGAAAATGTGAAGTTACACACAGCCGTGGAAGGCTGAAAAACTTCTTGGCCTCACAGGATCACTGGTCTTTTGTAGGAAAGTGATTTATGGGAAGACCAGCAATTGTAATACTTACTTACTTACTTACTTACTTACTTACTTACTTACTTACTTCATGCAGCAGAGTCCTTCTTGAGAAGCTAACCGGTTTGCAGCTAGTCAAGAAATTCACTGTATCTTATGGAACCTGAAGGTCCATTACCGCTTTCGCAAGTGCCCTCCACCTGTCCCTAACCTGAGTCAGCTCGATCCAGTCCATACACCACATACCATTTCCTGAAGATCCATCCTAATATTATACTCCCATCTGTGACTAGGTCTTCCAATTGGTCTCCTTCCCCCAAGTTTCCCCATCAAAACCCTTTTTGCACCTCTCCCCATACATGCTACAAGTCCAACCGATCTCATTCTTCTTGGTTTTATCACCCGAACAATATTGGGTAAGAAGTACAGATCATTAGCTCCTCGGTATGTAGTTTTCTCCACTCCTCTGGTACCTCGTCCCTCCTAGGCCCACACATTCTCCTCAACATCCTATTCTCAAACACCCTCAATCTACGTTCCTCCTTCAATGTCAGCGACCAAGTTTCTCACCCATAAAAAACAAAACGCAAAATTATAGTTATGTATATCTTAATCTTTATATTTTTGGATATCAAACTAGAAGACAAAAGATTCTGCACCGAATGATAGCAACCATTCCCTGACTTCAATCTGCTCTTAATTTCTTCCTGAATAGAATTTCGATTTGTTAAGGTTGTTCCCAAATACAGCAAATTGAAATAAAATTATTAAAATGAACCTTAGTAAAGGTATTGTAAATCTACCATTAATTTACTTACGTGTATACAGTTAGGAAGCTGTAATAATGTGACCGTTACAACGATTTAGGTACTGGACTGTCCGGGGTTCGAATTTCGACAGGGACAAGAGATTTCTCTCATCTCCTAACCATTCAGACCGTCTGTGGGGCACCCCCAGCCAACAGTTCTGCGGGTACTGGTCTTTCTTACAAGGGGCTAGAGCTGAAAGAAGTGTGATTTTGACCACTTAACTCCACCTAAAACCTTCTTTAGGAGCGAATGGAGCCACGCCTCCATTCCCCATATATACCTTCGTTTCATGTACAGAGACAATTTTACGTTAATAAAAATCCAACCAGATGCAACAGTATGCAGATATTTATTTACTGCAAAGCTACTCTACATGTTTCGGGAGTCACAGCACCCATCATCAGGAGTACTAAAAACTGTAACCGCAGCTTCCGGTACAGGTCATAATACTGGTGCAGCTACTTCCCTCCAACGTGGCCTGATTGGGACGCAGTCCCGATCAGGCCACGTTGGATGCTGTGGTTACAGTTTTTAGTACTCCTGATGATGGGTGCTCTGACTCCCGAAACATGTAGAGTGACTTTGCAGTAAATAAATATCTGCATACTGTTGCATCTGGTTGGATTTTTATTGACATTGAATTACGATGCACGGAACCATGAGCTTAAAATTTACTACCAAATTTTTACTTTTGTAAATACGTTAATGAACCGCAACCCATTACTACCAGAAGTTAACAAGCCAACACACACTGTTAGTTCATTCCAGTTAATCCTTGTATTTTACAGTATGACCTGTACCGGAGGCTGCGGTTACAATTTTAATATTCCTGATGATGGGTGCGGCGGACAACCGAAACATGTAGAGTAGCTTTGCAGTAAATAAATATCTGCATACTGTTGCATCTGGTTGGATTTTATGAACATTGAATTATGATGCACGGAACCATGAGCTTAAAAAAAAAGACAATTGTAACTTTACTGCATTCTATTGAACGTAGCTTGCAGTACCCCTTATGTAGCAACAAATTATAAGGCCGTTAGGGGGAAATGAGTTTAGGAGGCTGTGTGAAATATCGGTCGTGGCCTTAGTGCACTTAGTTTGCCGGATCTACTTGGCAGGGCTGATAAAATTCACCAACCCCTTCTACATGATACCTGGACTGAGAACGGGATATCATGAGTGCAAAACGGGATGAGCTGTGTGGTATAAGGTGAGGTAAATTCAGTCAAAACATAACTATGAATATATGGCTAATTGATGGTGTTTATTAGCAATAGAAAACTACATGTTTCGGCCTATAGCGGCCATCATCAGGTTTTGACAAGTTTCTTGCTGTAAGAGTTATATATAATATGCAAAAACTGCGTATTGATGTTGAGATCACATCACCATTATCATTTGTGTGCATTTGTTAAGCTAAGTTCGGTGGGATGTCTGTTGCGTGAATGGATTTATAGGTAGCTGGGTGTGGATCCTGTCGGTTAGTTAGATGTGGAGTTGGGAGGAAACTGTGATTGCAGGTGTGGTATCTTATATGCTCCTTTGTTGGGGAGGGGGTGGCTTTTGCGGGATTGGTTAGTCTGACGCAAATGATAATGATGATGATATTTCAAAATCGACCCGCGGTTTATGCATATTATATATATAAAACTCTTATAGCAAGAAAGTTGTCAAAACCTGATGATAGCCGCTATAGGCCGAAACATGTAGTTTTCTATTGCTAATAAACACCATCATTTAGCCATACATTTATAGTTCTGTTTTCGACTGAATTTACCTCACCTTACAGTTTAAAAACACAATGGGGATGGCACACCTCAGAGTGGCACACCTCAGAGTGTCACACCTCAGAAAAAGAGCTGTACGGTAAATAGGTACAGGTATTTAGTCAATAACACAACAAATATTTCTAATGATGCTTATTAGAGGATGATAACAACTACATGTTTCGGCCTATTCCGGCCATCATTAGGTTTTCATCCGAAAGAGTATTAGTGTTTATAAGATATATGCGGCTATGTACAGATGAGATCTCACCATCGTTACGTAACCACATAAATCTTGTAAACACTAAAACTATTTCAGATGAAAACCTGATGATGGCCGGAATAGGCCGAAACATGTAGTTGTTATCCTCTAATAAACATCATTAGAAATATTTGTTGTGTTATTCACTAAATACCTGTACCTATTTATTTATACACACAACGGGGATGGCACATTTCAGCTGTATGCTAGTTACATGACTGCTACACGATAGGGAATTCCAGTTGTTTCTGCCATAAAAACGTGTTAAGCGCGCTACACACGCTCAGTTAAACGGAGCGATTTTACTTTGTGACGTTATACCTGAAGGAAAAACTGAGTAAACTGCGCACTTTTGACAGGTAATAGCACAGGCCTCAGAAATGTCCCTTCCAGTCGCCTTTCACACAGGGAACTGCGCTGTTTATTCAAGGAATCCCACAGTTTCCTCAGTTTACCTGCCGCCACCACGATGGCATCATCTCAAGGCACATCCGTTTCTAGCAATTCATTCAGCAGATGAACATCGCATGATACATTCCTTTTCAAATACCACTTCTTACTCCACATTTTACGCTTTCTTTTCTTCTTTTCGGATAACATTATGGCCGATGTGGCTAGCAGACAGCAAATGACAGCCTTGTTTTTATCCACCATAGTCACGTGCGCGAGAAGACACACAGAACTGACAGTAAAACTGACAGACATGTTGGGAAACCTGTGCTGTGCCAGAGAACATCCAGTTCAGTTGTTCGTGCAGTTTTTGACACAGTTAAACTGCACAGTTTAACTTACCGGGGTGCTGATAATTCCTTAGCCCGACCAGCAAGGAAACAAGCTCGGAAGCATGTCAGAAACGCGCGCGATTTCAACAACATCTAGACGCGAGCTGTCATCAAGTTTTTTTTTCCCCCTGCAAGGCAAGGCGTCCGAAGGAAAGTCACGCCGTTCTGAGAGAAACATTAGCTTTTTCCCTTCCTGGTCGGGCTAAGGACTTATCAGCACCCCTGCAGTGTGCATGGGGCCCTTTAGATAACCACACTTGTACATGGGAGGCACCTCGAAAGCCGTGATGTTGCTATTTGCGGCAACACAGATTTTATGCTTACTGTATAATGGCGCACAAATAATGACAGCGATGATCATTTAGCTTTTAGGTGCGTTCGAAAAATTGCGAAAAGCCACCATTAGCTTCGTCATGTCTGTGTGCCCATCTGTCGTTCCGCATGGTTCAACTTCGCCCCCTACTGGACGGATTTTTTTTAATAAAATTTGCTATTGTAGTATTTTTCGAAGATCTGTCAAGAAATTTCAAGTTCCATTAAAATCTGACAAGAATAACGGGTACTTTACCTGAAGACCTTGGTACTATAGTAGTATAACCGGTCAAATCTCAAAGACGGGAACACGAAATCCACCCAAGGAATATAAGCGTGGTGGTCACAGGAAACATTAATGTGATGATGTATCTCTATATTTAGTCAACACAACTATATTTATTTTCTCTTATGTGTGTTACAACACTACATGTTTCGGCCCTCTGTGTGGGCCATCATCAGGTGTGTCTGGAGGTTAAGTCATACAATTGC
>Ga0123355_10020633_pt1 | contig 10529 bp, 14 predicted proteins | sample TergutEmb28metaG_3_FD_89872 | JGI IMG/M metagenome (GOLD analysis project Ga0123355, IMG submission 89872) | Embiratermes neotenicus P1 segment gut microbial communities from Petit-Saut dam, French Guiana - Emb289 P1 | ecosystem: Host-associated > Arthropoda: Insects > Digestive system > Gut ... | reverse complement strand
TGTGCGCGCAAGGCGGGGTTTGCTTCACACAATGACACCTCTTGGCCTTTTGGATGAAAGCTTTCACACCCGCTTATCTTCCCGCTCTTGCCCTTTTGACCAAATGCTTGCACCCTTCCTGCCCCATTTCGCTCCCTCTACGGCCGCGCATGAAAAAACACGCGCCCTGGCTCCAACGCATCCAACCCATATGTATACTGCAACAGTTCAGTAACCGTCACCAGGTCAAACCCTCGCGCTATCAGTGCCGGTATTACCCGTTCCATTGCAAGTGCTGTGGTGCGGTGTGTATCGTGCGACAGAATAATATCGCCATCTTGTACATTGTCCATAATGCGCCTGTGTATGATGTCGGCATTGCGGTCGCGCCAATCCCAAGTGTCAATAGACCACATTATGAGTGCATACCCCATTTCACCCACCACATTTACCACACGTTCATTAAAAGCACCACCCGGCGGGCGCATAATAGGCGGGGAGTATCCTAATATATAAGATATAGCTTGGCTTCCAGCGTTAACATCCCAAATAATATCGTTGTTATTCAAAGTCGTCATTATCTGATGGTAGAACAAATGGTTGGCCACTTCATTTCCAATTTCGTGGGTGTGTAAAAGCGTATTGTACTGAAGGGCCATCATCAAAGGTTAGAGCAACCATCGGGCGGCGAGTAGCTGGAACTGTTTCATCAATACTCCACGCTTCGCCTGCAATTAATACTTCAAACAAGCGCAGCATTGTTACTATACTTTGCTCGCGAGTATAGCTTTCTTTTGGAGAAAACATATTATTACCCGTTCCGCTCATAATCCCTGTTATTTGTACCTGCCCTTCAAGTTAGCTTGTTAAATGACCGGCACCATATATAACAAATATACGCTTATACTTTTTGCAGAGCTTTTGCAAATTTGCAAATATACGGAGATTGCGCTTATACCATTCGCCCAACATATTGGCACCTTCATGCGTTTGCCCTGCACCCACTTCATTAAGTTCAATATATAACTGATGATGATGGTAAGACCATTCCTCTGTGTTGGTGAATAGAATTCTATCGTATAAAGTGCCATAACCGCTTGTTGGCGCATTCTTTTCATCCATCAGAAATTGCATGTGCTGCTCGAATGATGGTTTTAATGCGTCGGGAATATCAAATGCGGGCAAATCAAGCGTTTCGTCAATTGCGTATATCTTGCCGAAATCCAGCGTTTTCCCCAACCTCATTCCAATTTGAACCGCTTCATCTTGGTAAGTTGATGAATCATTACGCATCGTTTCGTAGTCAGAAAACACATCAATAGGAAGACTTGCATAGATGGCATCTAACGTATCCTGCTCCTGTGATGGTACTTCCACACACACTACGTCCGGGGCAAATTCCACTAGCTTATCGTTAAGAATACGCAGCTGATGCTGGGAGCTCTCCGTAAAAAAGTCGGCACCATCTTGGTTAAAGTGGAGCGAACCTAGAATAAACACCTGTGTCATAGATTATCATCTCCTTTGTCTCTGTTGCACAAATTATACATAATAACAGAACGTTTACGCAACCATTTCAGAAGGGGGTTTAACACATCCGGTGCCGCACTCCTTACTCACAGTAAATCTTTATAGCATCTCGCAAAAATTTCGTGCAGCCCACCGCAAGTTTTTCATAATTTGCGGCAAAACGTTCATCCGCTATATACATATCAGCGAGCCCCTTGTGGTACTGCTTGCTATAGCCGGGGTAAAAGACGCATAACCATTGCCGGTGCAAATCGCAGGCTTTTTGCGCTAACTCGCCGGACGGGTTGCCGGTAACAAATGCGGCTTTTAGCGTTTCCTCAAATTCAGACAACAGTTGTTCGGCCTTTTGGTATTGCTCCGCAGAAATTCCCTTGAAGTGCGCATTGGATTCATCCACAGCGGTGTCGCCATATTTCTTGCGAATTTCTACGCCATACTTCTCTTCGTTTTTGCTAACAAGGGTTTGCTTAAACCCTTCAAATTTCTCATGGTTCGCCATTTGAACCTCTCCCTTCATAGCGGCAATTGATTTTGATATATTGTTTATAAGTTTATCCAGCCGCTCACGTTTATTGCAAAGTTTGTCCAGATGCTTTTCAAAAGCCTTTTCCCTGTCGAAATCTTCTGCCGATAGAAGTGCTTTAATTTGTTCTAACGGAAACCCCAGCTCACGGTAAACTAGGATTTGTTGTAGCGTATCAACTTCGCACTGCCCATAAATGCGGTATCCGGACGAAGCCACCTTTAGCGGCTTTAGTAATTCAAGTTCGTCGTAATACCTTAGTGTTCTAGCGCTTACACCGGACATTTTTGAAAGTTTGTTAACTGAATATTCCATCTTAGACCACCTCACAAAACCATTCTAAACTATTACGTAGCGTCAAAGTCAATACATTCTAAAAATTTTCTGTGAATACAGTCTGGGATGTGATACTTTATAAGAAAATGCGAAGGAGAAAATAACCATGAGCGAAATTACAATTTTATCTGTTAGGGACAACCCTGAATACCTTGACCGTGCAGCAGACTACTTTTCCAGCAAGTGGGGCATCCCAAGAGAGATTTACCATGACTGCATACGCAATAGTTTAACCACAGAAAGCCCGCTACCGCGCTGGTACTTGATGCTAAAAGGCGATGAAGTAGTTGGCAGTTACGGCCTTATAACCAACGATTTCAACAGCCGTCAAGATTTATGGCCATGGCTTGCGGCATTATATATCAACGAAAGTGAACGCGGCAAAGCTTTAGGCGCATTGCTTTTAGCACATGGCGTAAAAGAAGCGGCAAAACTAGGGTTTAAAAACGTCTACTTAATAACCGACCATGTGAACTATTACGAAAAATACGGCTGGCAGCATATCGACAATTGTTATGGCGCAGACGGCGAGCAAAGCCGTGTTTATACAATGAAGACGGGTGAATGTAAATGATACGAGACTATAACGATTTTATAACTGCTCTGCTTAATGCAGGTTTTTCTATGGGCGGAGGCAACCCGGACGAAATATATTCCATTATTAATTGGGGCTGGAATGAAACACCGCCTTACGACACCCCGGTCCGCTGGCATACAGGCAACCCCGATACCGACCCTTGGGAATGGCGCATGCGTGTACTGGACGACCGCAATGATATAGCCTACGCCAAGTTATTTTCCAAAAAAAGTGGATACATCACAAAACAGTGGTATCCATACTTTTTGGCAGTAAGGCGCGGCGGATTATCTTTCGCGCAAGCCTATGAATCCGGTACAATCAGCCACAATGCCAAACGTGTTTATGATATAGTTACGCAACATGGCGCAATGCCAACACATATTCTCAGGCAAGAAGCAGGATTTTCTGCCAAAGAAAATAAATCCGCATTTGACAGAGCACTGACGGAATTGCAAATGCAAATGTTTATTACCATATGCGGCAAGGCATTTAAAACGCTAAAGCAAGCCGAAGGTAATGCAATGCCATCAACTGTTTTTTGCACCACGGAGAATTTCTTTGGCGAAGATGTATTTGAGCAGGCAAGCAAAATAAAAAAAGATGAAGCCGTGCAAAAAATACGAGAGCAAATTTTGTGCATTAACCCCTCCGCACAAGAAAAGAAGATAGCGAAGTTTATCACAGGATAATAAAAAAGCGGCTGAGCCGCTTTTTCTATACTTACAACACTTTTCCCTTAACACCTTTATCAGGCAATACACCCATAGGGAACAGCGAGCGAACTTCCTCGCCGGTTACTCTTTCCTTTACCATCAAAAGGTCAACTATTTGGTGCATAATGCTCATATGCGTGTTAAGCAACTCTTTTGCTTGAGCATAAGCATGGTCTACAATGCGCTTTATTTCGCTGTCTATTTGCTCTGCTACAGATTCGCTGTAATTTTTAGTTTGTGCTATGTCGCGCCCTAAGAACACTTCATCGTTATCGCTGCCCAGGCGTATTGGTCCCAGTTTGTCGCTCATGCCATAACGCACTACCATATTGCGAGCAACGGCGGTTGCTCTTTCTATATCGCTGGACGCACCGGTGGTAATATCGTTTAGCACCAATTCCTCTGCCGCACGGCCACCCAAAACCGCAATTATCTCTTGCTCCATACGTCTTTTACTTACGGTGTAGCGGTCTTCACCGGGCAGGGGCATTACATATCCTCCTGCGTTGCCTGTCGGTATTAATGAAACAATGTAAGTAGAATCTATTTCCGGCAAAAGTTCAAACAAAATGGCGTGCCCGGCTTCGTGATATGCGGTCATGCGCCGTTCTTTTTCAGATATAACGCGGCTTTTCTTTTCCGTACCAATACCAACCTTTATAAATGACCGGCGAATAGCGTCCATGTCTATGGCCATTTTATTTTCTTTAGCGGCAAGCAATGCGGACTCGTTAAGCAAGTTCTCTAGATCTGCTGGGGTAAACCCAGGCGTGGTTTGCGCTACAGTTGCCAGAGAAACATCTGTACCCATTTTTTTGCTTGCGGCATGTACGCCAAGCACGGCCTCCCTGCCCTTTACATCCGGGCGGTTTACTACTATGCGCCTGTCGAAGCGGCCGGGGCGTAGCAATGCCGGGTCAAGAATATCTGGACGGTTGGTTGCGGCAAGCACTATAACACCTTCGTTAACGGTAAAGCCGTCCATCTCAACTAACATTTGATTTAGTGTCTGCTCGCGCTCGTCATGGCCGCCGCCAAGGCCTGCGCCGCGCTTGCGCCCAACGGCGTCTATTTCATCTATCATTATGATACTTGGCGCGGAACGCTTTGCTTGCTGGAACAAATCCCGCACACGGCTTGCACCCACACCCACAAACATTTCTACAAAGTCTGAACCGGAGATGCTAAAGAACGGCACACCGGCTTCGCCCGCCACTGCACGGGCAAGATATGTTTTACCTGTACCAGGAGGGCCCACAAGCAAAATACCCCGGGGTATCCTTGCGCCCATTTCTGTATATTTGTGCGGGTCTTTTAAAAAGTCCACAACTTGAGCCAGTTCATCTTTTTCTTCTATTAAGCCTGCTACTTTATCGAATGTTATGCGTTTTGCGTCGGGCAAAATAATTCTTGCGCGGCTGCGGCCAAAGGTGAAGGCTTTATCTCCGCCACCTGCACCGCCTTGGGCACGGTTCATCATAAATATCATTAAAATAATGAACATACCAAACATAAGTATTGTAGGCAACAACCGCATAAAAAGACTGGGGCGGCTGGGTGCTTCGGTAGCTATACTTGGGCTTGGGTAGCCACCTAAAGCCTCATGCGCAATACCAAGAAATATATCCAAGCTGGGTATATGAACATTGCCCATGCGGCCGTCGGATAACATAACGGTTGCTACAGCTACCGTGGCGGCTTCACCATCAGGAGTTATAGTAATATGCAAAACATTGCCGTTTTCAAGGTCCCTTAAAAGTTCTGCATAAGTATACCTTGGCACATCCGAGCCGGTGTTTTGGTTTAAAACAGTAAAGACCAAAAAAATCCCGGCTATTATCAAAACAGTTATGAAAATATTTTTTCCCATTGTAGACTGCACTTAATACACCTCTTATTCTTTAAACTCCAGTACGCCTACGTACGGGAGGTTGCGGTAACGTTGGTCATAGTCCAAACCATAACCTACCACAAATTTATTTTCTATGGTAAAGCCTAAATACTCGCATGTTAGATTTTGTACTTCCCGGCGTTCCGGCTTATTTAACAAAGAGCAAAGCGCGAACGACGCGACTTTTCTCTTTGTAAAATATTCCCGTAAGAACACTGCCGTATGCCCTGTGTCGATAATATCTTCTACCAACACAATATGGCGGTTCTCTAACTGCAACAAAGGCTCGTAATCAATTTTTACAGTACCTGAAGTAGTTGTGCTTGCCCCGTAACTGGATACCTTAATAAAATCTATTTGCACGTCCAGCGTTAGTTCTCTAGCTAAATCAGCAAAAAAAATTGTGGACCCCGTTAGAGTGCCTAAAAGTAAAATTGTTTTGCCCGCATAATCTCTATTAATTTCTGCGGCAAGCTCTTTTACTCTTTTTGCAATCTCCTCCTGAGTACACAATATTTCAGAAACTCTTTCGCCCTTGGCAAAGTTATACATGGTTTATCGCCCCTTCGAGTATAATCCAGCAAATGTTTTTCGTTTCTTCTTTTACAATGTGTGCGGTACTTGTTGTGTTAAACTTGTCCATCACCCATAGCACATTGGCTCCGCTGGTTACAAGCGGAACATAATCTCTTATGCTTGTTGGTGTTTTTTTATCGGAAAAATAGTCTTGAAGTTTTTTTGTAAAGGTTTTGCCGCTGCCCGTACTAAGTTTTAACTTGTCCCCCGGGCGGCGGGTGCGCACGCACACACTTTGGGCTATCGTATCATAGTCGAAGGATTTAGTACATAGATGTTCGTTATTTTTTGTCGCTAATATTGGAATATTGGTGAAAGTTATCGTTTGGTTTAGCTCAGAAATATAAACAGGCTTGTTTAATTCCAAAAGATATTGACCAAAAGCTTTCTTTGGTCCGGATAATTTTATTACGATGTTTTCGTATTCTTTGCACACTATAATACCCGGCAGATGAATTTCCTTGCCGGATTTTTTTTGGGCTAAATTAATTATATCCTCAATATGTGCGGCGGTTATATCTTTAAGTGCCCCGAGTTCGTTTATGGCAAGGCGGATGACACGGCGAGTTATAGCCGGGTGTAGGGCAGATAATTTTTTTATGTTTAGGCTGCCAACTCCTTCCTTGCAACCCTCGTACTGTGCTTGAGCAACTTTTGTTAGGAAGTCTTCTTCATCTTGCAGAATTTTTGCGTTCCCGGCGATGGTTTTTGTAGCATTTGGGTTTATTGCTTCTTCTATAATAGGCAAAACTGTGTGACGAATTCGGTTTCTTGTGTATTCTAGTGTGTTGTTGGTTTCGTCTGTTGCATAGGTGAGATTGTGTTCGCTTATATACTCGTCTATTTTTTTGCGGGGCATGTCCAACAACGGGCGGATGATATTGCCATTTATATATGGTATACCGCACAGCCCTTTTAGCCCTGTGCCGCGAACTAGGTTTAGTATGATTGTTTCTGCATTATCGTTTTGGTGATGCCCTGTGGCTATTTTTTGCGCATTAAAATAAGCGGCTGTTTCTTGAAGTCGCTGATAGCGGATTTTGCGCCCCGCTTCTTCTATGGATATATTTTCTTGTGCGGCTACGGCAGATATATCTTCTTTATATATTTTTAGGGGGATGTTTAATTGTGCGCACAAATCTTTAACAAAAATTTCATCGTTTATGGCGGTTGCTCTAAGCCCGTGGTTAATGTGTGCAGCGCAAATGTCGTCTGTAATTTCTCTTAACAAGTAAAGAAGAACAACAGAATCTGCCCCACCGGAAAGGGCTACTAAAACCTTTTCGCTCGGTTGTAACATTTGGTGGGTTTTTATTGTTTGCAAAACCATATCTACCATGATGGCAACCTCTTTTTAAGCCATCCCATAAAAAATCCTATCAGCGGGACAAGCCCTGCGACGGTAAGCACAGTAGCCACCCCAAGCGGCGCGCCAAGCAAAAACGCTGTAAGCGCGCATACACCATCCATTGCAAGGCGCCCCCAACGGAATTTTATCTTGCCGCCGGAGAATTTTTCTACCATAAGGCCAATTGCATCGAATGGCACCATGCCAATTTCCGCTACGGTGTAAAGTGCCACACCAAACGCAAAAATAACAATTGTAACCACAAGCAGGATAACTCTTATATACAAATCCCATTCAGATATTTGCGGGAATGAGAATAGCCAATAAAAAAAATCTGTTGCAAAGCCAATACCTATCATACCTACCACAGTGCCAATGCCAATTAATTCGCGGGCGCGCCACAGCATTACTAGGAAAACCGGCAGGTGAATAAGCAGCAAAATAATACCGAAGCTAATCCCGGTTAACATACTAAAACCAAGGGTCATAGCGCCAAGGGGGTCAACCCCCAGTGCAATGACCCTTAGTGCCGCGACGGAAAATCCAATGATTGCAAAACCGCAGCAAGCTAATAATAGACGCTTAATTTTATTCATCCTGCTTCTCCTTTGACTCGGATACTTGCAACTGTTTACTTATCTTGATGCGTAGCCATAACCCAAACGCTACAGCCGCTAAAAGCCCCACTATAGTAAAGGATACAATAGCTACCGCGCCCAATGTCCACAAAAAGCTGTCGAATGCACTGTCTAACACAAACTGAATAGAAATAAACGAAGGCGCCTGCTCTCTAAGCACAAAGTTTATTGTGCAGAAGGAATGCGCCGTTGCAAAAACACCCAAGTCTACGCTCAAGTGCTGCAATTCTGTCTCCACCGCCAATATTCTTTCTTGCAGTAGCAACATATCTTGGATACTTCCGCCCAGCTGCTGCAATGCGGCGTACGACTCACGCGTCATACGCAACACTTCTTGATGTGCCAGTAGGCTGTTAAACTCGTTTGTTTTGTCCACTCGGTTAACCGTAAAACTACGTAATGTGCCAAGTTCTCTTAAACTATCCACCATACCGTCAAATTGTTGTGGCATTACGCCTATGGTTATGGTCAACACTTGGTTCCCGGGGAGCCCATGCAGGTTTTCTGTTTGCACCACTGCGTCGTGCGCGTCTATTAATGCACGTAGCCGCCCATGGTCTTGGTCAAAGTTATGGGATACCGATGACAGATTTGCGGTTTTCTCATTATTTTGCACATGCCTGTGCAGCGGGAATGGCTCAAAGTTAATGCTAGGGGCGAATGATGCAGTTGTACTCACGTTGTTGTTAGGAAAAATCAATTCATAACTGAATCTCAATATAAACACCAATACAAATATCGCTAGTGCCCAAAAAAACAAACGGCGTATACGAGCGCGGTTATTATTAATATGTTTCATCTGTGGTCTCCTTTATCGAACAAAAGGGTTTTTACTCTTCTCGTGTCCGATAGTAGTGTTAAAACCATGCCCCGGATACACTTTAGTATCCCCTGGCAGGGTGAATAGCTTCTCTTTTATACCCTTAATCAAATCCGCATGGTTGCTGCCCGGCAAATCTGTGCGACCAATTGATTCTCTAAATAAAACATCGCCGGAAAACAGAACGCCGTTTTCTGCATCATAATAACAAACCGAGCCCGGCGTGTGTCCCGGAACATGTAGTAACTTAAAAATTTCAAATTCTTCGTCAAGTGTTTCGTCCGCAGAAACTGAAATATCCAAATCCCGCAATGCAGAAAGATTTACTTCCGGGCTTTCTAGCATTGACTTTTCTTCTTTGTAGCAGTAGATTTTTGCACCTGTTGATTTCTTTAATGCTTCGGCTCCTGTTATATGGTCGAAATGCCCGTGGGTTATTAGTATCGCCTTTATGCTTATGTTATTTTCACGCAAATAAGAACCTATGGCGTTTAAGTCTGCCTCGCCACAACCGGCATCTATGATGTAGCCTTTACCCGTTTCTTCATTATAATACAAGTACACATTTTGGCGCATGTCGTTCTTGTGAAAATTCTTAACTTTCATGTATATATCCTCCTTAAATCTGTTGGAAAAAACCAGCGCAAACCCGCACTGTAGGCGGTGCGGTAAGCTTTCAACCAAAAGAACAAATTACAGTGCTAACCCCTCAAGCGCATCCAGTCCGGTATATGCTAACGTTAGTGCACTTATAGATATTGTAACAAAAAAAAGCTTACTTTTGTTATTGCATTGGCCATGTTGTACTCGTACAGCGTTGTAAATCCGTCTTCATCCTCTTTGGAGATTAAGTTGCCCTTTTTATCGTAGAAGTGTTTTACCGTGTTGCCTGCATGCGTAGCATCGGCTGTATCGCTGCCGCCATCTTGGTATGCATAAATAAACTGCTGTGGTACGCCGTTTTCATTTAGCCTTTTTATTTCTGTAAGGCGTTGCAATGCATCATAGCTATATTTTAAAACTGATATAACGTAGTATTTATGCGAGGTTGAGCACCTTTGACAAAAAAAACAAAACTGTGACTTAGTCTCATTTATTAGGGAAGCATTATCCCTTCCATGATTTGGACAGGGGTGTTGCGGTCGATTGTTGTGCCATCGCCAAGTTGGCCAAAAATATTCCACCCCCAAGCCGACAATATTCCATCTTTTGTTACTGCCAAATGATGCCCAAACCCACTTGACATTGCCAATACATCTCTCATAATATAAATAGGTTCATACTGGGTAAAATTCACTTCACCATTTTGGTCAGTAATGGTTACGTATCCCCATGCCCAAAGCGTGCCGTCTATTTTAACCGCTAATGTATGTCCGTCACCTGCAGATGCAAGAGCAACATCTTCCATAACTTGCACCGGGCTATATCTAGTAATTATTGTGCCATCACCAAGTTCGCCATTAAAATTACTCCCCCACGGCCAATACCGTCCGTGGATTCTGTTAAGTTGCCCTTTTCGTCATACTCATAATTCGCAAGCACTTTACCATCGCGGGTAACCTTTACAAGGTCAAAATTCTTATACGTAAAGGTAG
>Ga0123355_10020632_pt1 | contig 10530 bp, 10 predicted proteins | sample TergutEmb28metaG_3_FD_89872 | JGI IMG/M metagenome (GOLD analysis project Ga0123355, IMG submission 89872) | Embiratermes neotenicus P1 segment gut microbial communities from Petit-Saut dam, French Guiana - Emb289 P1 | ecosystem: Host-associated > Arthropoda: Insects > Digestive system > Gut ... | reverse complement strand
TAATAATAATAATAATAATAATAATAATAATAATAATACTTCTTGTGTTGACATTTTGTATGTCAGACACCTGTTCGAACAACAAATGTTTATTTATGAAACCACCTGAACAGTGGTTGTGGAACAAATACAAATGACCAAATTTGTCCTGTGCTGTAACAGTCAGTACTATCGCTTTGTGTTCAGGTGGTCCCAGGTTCATCTCACAACAAACAGACCAGATAGCTTGACTGGAGTTCTATATGATTTCAATGAGGCCCCACACAAGCACATGTTGAGCTGCAAACACATCTAGGCCAGGAACACTTTCCTCCTTATCGTTCATAATCCCTAATCAAAGTGTTGTTAAATCAACACTGCAATGTTGATTAACAAACTAAATAAAACACTTAAAATTCACTTTAATTTAGAATAACTTTTAAATTTTCAGTCTGAAGATTATTTGGAGACACTTAGGAAACAACTTTTCCTCAAAGAAAATTAACAATACCACGAAATCTTTTAAAATAGACAACAATATCAATGCCATCAATCACAGACTTACCTCTTTCTCAAGCCTAGTAATATTAGTTTTGTTGTTGCTAAGGAATTTTTCACTCATCTTCAGTTTCTCCTCAACTTCCTTTACCTTCTTCTCTACCTCTGTGATCTTCTTTGTCTTCTCTGCCATCTTTAATTAAGGAAGAAAATCCACTCAATGGATCTAAAATATGTGTATCAATGTTCAGCATACATTTTGTCTACATGACCATTCTGACCACAAGAAATACTGTTGAAATCCAGCAAAAATGTTAAAATCTACAGGTTGAAAATGAGAATTACACAAGGTAAAATGATAGGACTCTTCCCCTCTAAAAACTGTACCTACACCATCATCATTTTGTAAAGCTTAATAACAACTTAATAACAGAGTAACATAAAATAGTGTGCATTTCTGAGAAATTCAGGGTTATAATCTGGTTCCCCAGAATTTTCCTCTTCTATTAAATTCTCTTAAAGCCTCAGTATATGCACATTTGTTATTATGATGTAAAATCACTTCCCCCACCCCACAATTTAGCCAGGTATGAAGAAAGAAAGACGGTTAACAAACCTAGTTACTTAGTATAAACAACACACGAAGACAGCCTAGCAAATTGAGATGTTTGGTACGCATAATATATGATAAAAGATTAGTGATTTTCAACTCCAGACAATAACTTTAAAGAATGTGAGAACAAGAATCATATAATTTGTTCTCATGATGTACCAATTAATGGAGTGGAAATAACTGCTCCAAAAGCTGCAAGAATTGTTAAAACTATGACAAACAATTGCCACAAGATCTTTTTTGTAAGAAAATCCTGAGTTGAAACAAGAGACTCTGGGCAGGCCAGTGGTAACGAGACAGAAGTGTTACGTGGGTTGTACAACATCTAAGCCTTTGTATAATATTAGTTCCTAGATAAAATGTTGAAGTGCAGGTAGCAAACATATTACACACTGTTTGAACTAATGTGTTTGACAATTCTGTTGAAATCCCTTCAGTAAATATATCCACATATGCACTGTATTTAGCCAAAACTTATCAGTATGCCACTGGAGTAAACTTGGCTAAAATTTTGTGACCAAAGGATTACATGGTTTCCCCACAGTAAAGTTTATAGAAAAGCCTCCTATGCCTACGCCTCTGCAAGAGATGGATGGCCAATTTGATGCCTTGGTTAAGGGAGCCACCCAAACAATGACCAAGATCTTCCATCATAATCCGTATTGTCGTATTTTATTATATTTATTACACTAAATAACCATGTGATTGTTGTACACACTTGTGTTGATGTCACCCCTTAATCCCAACAAATATGACAATTTCCATGTCCATATGGATTATGTAATCCTGTACGGATTTATGGAAGGAAACTAAATTATATATGATATTGTCCCCCTTAGTATTATACTCAAAACATTCACTTCACCTCTTTTTGTAGCTTGATTTTCTCTTGTTCAACTTTAGTAGCTTCTTCCAGTTTCTGTCTTAGGGATACTCCTTGCTGCTGTTCTTTTTGTAATTCAGCCTTAAGCGACTCTATTCTCTGCACAAACACTGAAATTTCCTCCTGCTTCTTAATGGCAGCCACTATAACAACACAATCACGGGATGTGTGAAGTTACCTCTGTGCATTACACAATGAAGGCACAAGGGGAAATGGAGTTCAAGTTCCATGCATTCTTAAGATTGACAGCTAAAACAGGTTCGTTGTCATCTTTTCTTACCACATGTTTTTACTTACAATTTACTGTACCAAGTACTACGCCAGAAAAGTACCACATGATCTTTGACAACCAGTTGAAGATGGTATGTTGCAGTAGTTACAAACAGATGGAGCATCATCACACTGTGCTGTGCTGGTTTGTATTACTTAGACAGAAGCTGTCATAGTTTTTTAAGAGACAAATTGGACAGAATGGATGCCACAGTTTTCAGCTTTCAGTGATATGGATTTATTTCTCTGGGATATATAAAATGAACAGAATGAGAATAATCATCAGTTTATATTTGTATTTGTTTGTGTTGCTTGAATAACTATGCAAAAATATAGTGCACTGGTAAAATATATTTATTTGTTTAAATAAATTCATGAAAATGTTAACCATCTCCTTAAAAGGAATGTACTAATCCGAATGTCAATTAGATCTGTGAACTGTTTGTGCACACTAACCTTTATCAGCATTAATCTTTATGACCTCATCCTCTAAACGCCTTTGGCTGTCTGATAACTTTTCCACTTCTTTAAGTGCTCTATTCCTTTCTTCTTCTAATTTTTTCTTGTCCTCTTCCAACTTCTTTCTTTCATCAGTCCATACATTCCTCTCATCCCCTAGCTTTCTGCACTCTTTTTCTGCTTCCTTCTTGCCTGTGAAATAATTAATTTATTATTTCCAGTTGTATACATTTCAGTGTCAGGATAATGAATAATTTGTATATCAAGTTACCTAAATAGAGTGAGTATGTGTTACAGGATCAGGTTAAGTTTATAAATAATATGAGAATACATCAGTAACAAATGCTTAGTTTATATTTAATGAAACATACTGTCAACCCCATCAACTGCCTTTCATTTGGTGTGACATAAGGCAGGGATCATCAAATCCTGGGCACCCTGCCACCTCATACTTCCTGGAGTATGATTCTGAAGTTTTTAACATAACTTGAATATTTTAAATTTGTGGTTTTAGTTTTATTTTTATCCTGAAGATTACAGATTCAACCAATGACAAAACCAGAAGCCTTCTTTTCATAAATAACCAGCTGCTGGGAAAACATGGAGTGTTGTGATTACGCATAACTAGCGATTTGAAACTGTCATTAATGCATTGTGTATTATACAAGGTTCCTTATGTTTGTTACTGTGGAAATATTCACACAAGGAAGTGCTGAATAATGCTCTGTGCTTGTGTCTGAGTAATCTGCTGAATATTACCATGCATTACACTCTGACAACCAGTTCCAGAGCTGCAGTCATTACTAATCAAAAATTTCTTTTGTCACTGAGCAACATTATGGGAAGAATGTAAATTGTAACTAAAAAAATAGAAATTACCCACCTGGCAGAAAAAGAGGATTGGAAGGTAACAATAGGTCACATAGTAGTCAAATAAGTTATGATAGTGGAAGGCAGACAGAACTGGATGAGAATCATTTCTTTTTTTTATGGAGCTTCATTTCTAGGAACATGTAACAGGTGGGTTCCACTAATACAGCAGTATGACTGCAGACATGGAACATTTGGGTTCAGCTACTACAGAATCTAGTCAATTAGTAGTTAATAAGCTACAAGGAACTTAATAGAGTACTAAAATATACATAATATAAAAATATTTCTATTGGTTGAGACTGAACATTTCAGCTTCTCTTACATTATGATTGTGTGCTGTATTCCGATTACTTGGAACACATAGTAGGGATCTCTCAGCATTCAACTACATAACATTACTTGCCATATTCAAGGTCCTCAATGTCTCTGATAGCCTTCTTCCTTTCTTTTTCTGAGTTCTCCTTTTCTTCTTTCAACGATTTTTCCAGTTCTTCCATTTCTTTCTTTGTCTCATTCAGCTTCTCCTGAAACTTTACTTTCTCTGCTTGCCATACCTTGCCTTCAGTGGATCCTCCCCTTTCCTGTAATTTTGATTTCTCCATTTCTGATTTCTTGAGCACAACCAGTACCTCACCTTTGAAAGAAACATAACAAATGAACTATACTATCACTGAAAGCCTTCATAATATAGAATAAATGCTCTTTATTAGGCACTACTTATCTACTAGCTGTTTCCAGGGAGACACCTTGCATAGTTTTACCGTATTCATGTGGGTTGCACAAGATATTTCAGGTACGTGTACGCATCTATTCTGTGTATGGCATTGCTGTTCAGCTAAATGGTGGTGCTAAGATGATTGCTCTTATTACAGTGCACTTTCAAGAATAACACTTACATTATGATACAAAAGAATGAAGAGGGCTTTATAACAGGGTAACACATCCTGTTGAAAAGCCATCATCAGTACTGTATTGTACCAACACTGTTACTTCTATTAGTATTGCTGTTCTTGTTCCTGCTGCTGCCATGGCTGTTACTACTACTACTACTACTACTACTACTACTACTACTACTGCTGCTGCTGCTACTACTACTACTACTAATAATACTACTACTTCTACTTCTACTACTACCACTACTACTATCAGCACCACCACCACCACCACCACCACCACCACCACCACTTACTACTAATTACACCGTATACTGTGATTAAGAAACACGTCTGAAACTAATCAAAAGTACAGCCAGTATCACAAAAGTACCTAACGTGTTTTCAAGTGAAAATATATGAGAATGACACCCATAAATTCCTATTATATTTTCTCTTATATTAAGACCAAATGTTCTTTTTATTGGTTTTTGTGTGTATCAATGAAAACCCAGGCCTTCACTGAATCATCACAGTTCTCACGCTACCACATACATAATTTCAGCATTTAACAGTGTCATAGAATCACCACTATAACAATGGGCATACCAATTTCTGTTTCAAGTTCTTCTACCATTTTCTTGAGCTGCACCTTGGAGGTCAAGTCTGTTGGCTTTTTTGGTGTTCGCTGCTTGTAAAATTTGGCAGCAGTGGAAACTGCTTCATCTTTCAATCGTTTCAATGCTTGGGTCATATTTTCGTTATCTTCCTCCAACTGTAACATCAATAATGAACTAGTAATATTATCACAAAGAAATATCTGGGCCTAATAAAGAGGGAAACAAAATGGAGATAATCACACAATGAAGAGCTGTGCAATTTATATTCTACATGTAATAATGTTATGGTGGTTGAACTGAGAACTGTGATACTGGGATACATGAAACATGTAGCATGAAGAGGAGGAAGGGGAACAGGAACTTGTGGTTCATAAATCTAAATGCAACAGGTAACTTTGGAGACATTAGTGCAGTTGAAAGGATAATACTAAAGTAAGTCCTATGAGAAGCAGTTGTGCAATAAGGAACTAGACTGTGCTTGCTCAGAGTAGGAAGAAACAGTGCACTTTTGTGAACATGGTACTAAATGGCTAAATAATTGCCAGTTTTGCAAAGGAAGTTTTGTATCATACAGTCTATTACTGATGTATTACAGTGAGAGAAACCTACGTAAATGGTATGCAAGCTCTAGAAATATTTGCATTGACATGAACAGATACAAACAATACATACTGTAACAGTACTGACCTTCTTTGCTTGAGTCTTGTATTTGTCCAGCTCCTCCACTTTCATCTTGATCTCTTTCTTCAGTTTGTTAACTTCTATTGTGTCCTTGACTCCTGGCTTCTTTTTCTGATCTACTTCAGCTGTTACTTTGGCAGCCTCTTCTTTCTTTAATTTAACTTCCAGCTCCTCCACCTGCAATAGTAATAGAAGCACATTTTTATTTTATTTTCTCCAATTGTAGTAAGGAGCTTGGTGTATTAATACTTACAGTCAAACACAACTATATTTGCCTCTAGTAATACTAGAGGCAAATATAGTTCTGTTCGACTGTAAGTAATACTACACCAAGCTCCTTACTATTGTATAAACACAACGGGGATGATGCACATCAGAATTCTCCAATTGTGTTGGAGAACAAAGTGCTGAAAAGAATACTTACAACTGGGACAGAGAAGGAAACAGAAAAATGAACAAAACTACATAAAGAAGAAGGTGATCATCTGTACTCTTCATATATGCAAATAACAATAGTTAGGCACGAGGGGGTGCTGATAAGTCCTTAGCCCAACCAGGAAGGAAACAAGTTACAGCTACCAAACTTGGGATTTATTCAAAATACTCCCCATGAAGCTCAGTATACTTCTTAGCCCGTTGCTCTAACTTTTGCAGGCCACTCAAAAAAAAATTCAGAGGGCTGTCTGTCCAACCAGGTCTCTGTGGCAGAAATGACCTCCACGTTGGACAAAAAATGGCAGCCTTTCAATTGTTTTTACAGTCCAGGGAACAGGCGGTAGTCTGATGGGGCCAGATCCAGAGAATAGGGTGGGTGATCAAGACATTGGAAGCCCAGTAGGCCAGTTTCTTCTGGGTTACAAGTGCCTGGTGAGCCAGGGCATTGTCGTGCAAGAAAAAGACCCCCTTGGTGACCTTTCTGCTGCGTTTTTCCTTCAAAATGTCCTTCAATTATACCAGTAGAGATGAGTAATACTCTGCGTTGTTTAGTTTGGCCCTTTGGAAGACAATCAATGAGGAGGATGCCGTCTTGATCCCAAAAAATCGAGGCAAGAACTTTTATAGCGCATTTTTACAATCGGAGTATTTTGGGATGGGGTGAGCCACCATACCGCCACTCGATTGTGTCCTATGACATCAGGAAGTAGATCAGGTTAAGGGCTTATCAGCACCCCTCGTAATAAAATATAAGAAAATGATGTGTCTGAATAAATACCCATTGGTCAGACTGAGGGCATGATTGACAGACCACGTGTGGAAAGATATAAAAGTGACAGAGGGGAAGTATGAACACAGATATAGGACAAGATCTTACAGGAGGATATAGGAAAATAGCCACATCTTTCTTATACGATGAGCCATCTAAAAGGGAATGTGAATGGAGAGCAAGAAAAGTGTGCTACGTAACCTTGCTGTTAGCATCTGTAAGCTTCGCTTCTAATGATGCAATTTTAATTTTTAACTCAGTTTCATTATCAGGTTCTGAAGGACCCTTTCTAATCCTCTGAAGTTGCAGTTGTTTGTTTTCTGCTGCCAGCTTCTCATTTTCTGATTCCAATGTTTGAGTCTTTGTTCGCAATATTACAGCCTCTTGTTCTATCACCTGGAGTTGACGCTTCAAGTCCAAATTCTGCTGCTCACTTCCACTGTCCAGAGATCTGAAATATGTTTACAAGCATCTGTTTTACCAAACATGTAACTGTGTTCTTATGTATGCCTACAGAATTTTAAATAAATATACAAAAATGTCATAAATAAACAAACATTTTTGGTAAAAAAATTGCCCCCCCCCCACATGCACGCACACGCGCAAACACGCACGCACGCGCGCACGCACACACACATGCGCACGCACACACACACACACACACACACACACATATATATATCTGAAACAATACACACTTAAACAAGTCAGCAGGAACAATTTGCAATGGTACCAAGCTGGAGATGGTTTTCTATAACACGGTAAACAGAGTCAGTTTGAGAGTAACAAAAAGTAATGCACAGAAAGCAGATATATGTTCCCATCTCCAGCCATGTTGATTGACTATGGCTAGCTTGCATAAGGCTGTAACTGTACTTTACCACATACCTTATAAATCTTCCAACAGATTTTGTTGCAGTTTGATATGGGAGGCTTCCACTAATTTAATTTTATTATTCCAGTCTTCAACTATGTGGAACATAATTCAAAGAATGCCACTGGTAATTCTGAGCAAATTTAATGGTGCATACCATTTCTTATCTTGTTCAACTTTCAAACAAAGTGCAGTGAGTGGTAAGATTCTAGCTCAGAACATGCTACACAATGGCAAGAGGCCAGATCCCTAGTTCATTCATTCATTCATTTATTTCACATTCCATTGATCTTGTACAGATGTGGAAATAGTCATGTATACATACACGTATAGCATAACAAGAAGCAAGTGTACATTCAGTATAAACTGTGCCTTATTGTAGTGCCATAGTTTAGTTTTACTAGGAATTATGAGTACTAAAATTAAAATAAGCCTAGGTAATAATTAAATTGAAAGTGATATCAACACTAATTATGCATTAAAATATTCCTTCAGACTGTAAAAGGAGTTATGTAACAAATATCTTTTTAATGCTAGTTTAAATTTATTTTTATCACCAGCTAAGTCTTTAATAGTTTTTGGTAAATGACTGTAAATCTTGATTCCTTGGTAACAAACACCTTTTTGGTATACTGTCAAATTTGCTGCTGGTACATACAAATCAGAAGTTTGCCATGTTGTAATTGATCCCTAATCCTGCTGGAAACTAAGCGTAGAACACACCTGCTCACTTCATAGGGTCAATCTGGTTCTTGAGCATTTTAATATATAATTAAAGAAATGAAATGAAATGAATGAACAGTGTAAGGTGCAAAAATTGGCAGCACTCACTTGCTCTTCTGAATAGAGCCCTTAGAAAACCTCTTCTGAGTTACTGTCAGTTCAGCATGCAGTCTCTCACAGTCTCGCTCCTTCTCAATCAGTTTCTTTCGTACTTCTGACAATTCTTCTTCCAAAACCTAAAACCCATTAACATATTAACACTGCATATTACAGTATAATTAAGGAATGTGTAAATAAGCAAACAATTACACACTTGGCAATCAAGATAAAATAAATAACTGTAAACATAATTGGAAACAAAATTTGAAAAATCGAAACAAATATTTGGAGGTGATAGCTGTGATGTTAAGATATCATAATCCATCACCAGCCTTCTCAGTACTAAGGCTAAGTCAGCTGGCTACAGATATTAAAAACAGAACTTTTTCAAGTCCTTCTGTGTATATTTTCCTGTTCGATTTATATTTTACAATCGTTCATGTCAGAGCTCATTCTTTTAATATAGTCTTGTCATTATTTTGTGAACAGCACCAAATCATATGTGTACAGCAGCTGTGTAGTGCTGCCATTTACAGGAACTTGAAATTTGCTTCCAGGATGGAATCACATACATTATTTTTTGGGCACATTTTCTCAGCATAGACATAAAACAAAAATTTTCACATCAATTTAAATGTGTACCCAGTTTATACTGTTTATATATTTTTATCTATAGGAATATACAGCCTTCATTTATTTATATATATATATATATATATATATATATATATATATATATATATATAACTTCAAGCAGAGTGCAATGCATCTGCTTCTAAGGCATTGCTTTCTCTTTCGAGTAATGGATGTTGGAGAGAGTCCAGAAACCTTGTCACACAAAACATATTCAGTTTATTAAGCTTCCTGTATCTGACACAGATTATTCTCTTAATACGTTACTAAGTTTTACAATTCACATCAACACATGTGCCTGCCTGCATGCACACATGCAAGTGAAGGTGCTTGTGTGTGTGTGCATACACACATGTACACACACACACACACACACATATACACACACACAATGGTAATGTTACTTCACTTTAAGTAACATCAGAACAGCAGCCTATGAAAAATTTCTTTAATCTTTGAGTATTGTGTTACATGGTGTTTGTAAGGAATACTACTACCACATGAATCTTTATCAACAGATGGTTCTTTGGAGGTAATGTTGATGCCCGAACTTTAATCTGGGTAGGCAGTCTAAATTTATGGCATCAAGAACATTATCAGCAGTAACAGAATATTACTGTCACCTTGAACTTTTGGTCATGTAGTGCATTCCCTTTTGTGGGTTCAGAACTTGCTAGTGGGGCTAATGTATTTTTTTTTGCAGTCTTCTCTGTGAGTTTGTCCTGAAGTTCCTTCAGTTTTTGTTTCATGTTCTCCCCTTCACTTTCCAATTCCTCCACTTTCCGCCTCAACACTGCTGCCTCCTATAAAAAGTATACAAGACAATTTGTATGATGTGACACCATATAAATGTTGATTGACTTGTAGAGTATTGAATGAGATTATGTAAATTTTGAGGTCATGTGTGACTAGTTACATTTTATAAATATATATTAGTAGGAATGAGAAAAAAGCAGAAAATTTGTTTGTAAAATTATTAGTTTATAACTTCTGCTAGTGCTGGTCCCAGTGGCCGCATGGTCTAAGTTGTATGTCTGCAGCCACTCACCTGCTGAGACTGTGGGTTCAAATCCCTGCTGGGGGCATGGATGATTATCTGATGTGAGTGATGTGTGTTGTCAGGCAGAGGTCTCTGCAATGAACTGATTACGCGTTTAGAGGAGTGCTATCGACTTTACTATATTGTTGTGTGCGATCTAGAAACCTCAAGAATGAGGAGGCCATGCCCCGCATCGGGTCACAGTGCCAC
>Ga0123355_10020631_pt1 | contig 10530 bp, 7 predicted proteins | sample TergutEmb28metaG_3_FD_89872 | JGI IMG/M metagenome (GOLD analysis project Ga0123355, IMG submission 89872) | Embiratermes neotenicus P1 segment gut microbial communities from Petit-Saut dam, French Guiana - Emb289 P1 | ecosystem: Host-associated > Arthropoda: Insects > Digestive system > Gut ... | reverse complement strand
CTGTTCCGGAAGCCCAAAAAAGCTGTGGCGTGAATGCTTAAGAAGATGCAACTTTGGTTGTTCGCGTATCACGATTCGTGTAAGCTATTTTTACAGATTTTACAGTAAACTCCAACCCAGCGAACGTTCCGCATTCTCAGTTTCAGTTTTTGTGTGCTAGTCGCCTATCTTACTGGCATCGATGAACGCAGGAATTATATCTGTGAAATGCCGCCGAGAGAGATTCAGTGGCCTACTGTAATTGGGCTTCACTATGACGAATTTAGGGCTACGGCCTCTGGAATATTTTCATTATACAAGGAAAAAAGTTTCATTATAGTGGTTAAATCTACGGAAACTTTTGTATTTAAGAACGGCAGTTGTTCAGTTGATCAAAGAAATCAGCCTTTACTGAAACTAAAACTTTATTGCTGTGGACACTACAGCCTATGGCTGGATTTATTCTGAGCCTAGCTAAGTGAAGTACGCATCCTCAGGATGTTTATATAAGGTACACTTTAATATTATCCTCGTCATCTACCTTTAGAAGTCCAAAGAGACGTTTTGTTATCGCTGTCTAGAGTAAAACCTCGTGCAAGGTTTCGTCAACTCATGCATCATGTCCCAATTATTCTATTTATATTAATCACATAATAATATTTGACGAATCTCACAAGTCACGAAAGTAATCTAAATATTAAGTATTCTGAGAATTTTTGTCCGAAATTTACTTCAGCTTTTCCGAATGTTGCCAAGGGCCATTTTACAGTGCTGAACGCTTCCAGTCAACCCAGTATCACTGACAAAGAGGGCAAGTGGTGGCTAGCAAGCTTGACTGTAGAAGACTGCGTTCAGATGTCAGATACGTAAGCCACGTTTGGGATATTTATGGCACCTTACATTTACAGAACACTGCAAAATATATTTCAGTTTCGTGGCTGCAACGCTAAAAATTGTTCTACAATATTTTTTTTTACGAAGTAAGCATCATGTATGTCTGAAATTACGAAACTTAAATCATTTAGCAATTCGGAGTGGACAGCCTTGACATAATATTGTCACATGGTTAAATAATTTAAAATTTTCAGCGCATATCGCAAGACTACCAATGCTCAACATACCTTCATACTATCGTATCTAATGTGTTCGTACTTTCAGGTTTCTTTACAGAACCTACTTTTGAACACAAACTGTTCATTCCCTAGTCCATTTGGCCCCTTCCCAATTACTTTTCAAGGCACAATTATTTATGTTACGATATTGTTTCTGAACCTGTTCTTGTGTTCATCGCATAGCCAAACTTCTTTTATGGAGGCATTTGACGGAATGGGTCAGCTTCAGCCACGGAGTAATTTGACTAGGCCAGTTCTATAGCAGGTTATCATAATTATAAATTACGTTACTAACTGTGAATTAGGACTGGGATCGTACGTGATTGGTCTTAATTCTTAGAGTTTTAGGGAAAACATTTCATACTGAAATTTTCATAAGCTTAGTTTTGTATATTATTGTAGACATTTTGTGGTATTCCCGGAAGAATTTGTAGTTTTGTGTCAGATTTACGAAGAATTTTAAGTTAGGACGTGAGAATTAACTTCCATAGGAGAGATTCCAAATTTAAAACGTAAATCATGAATTGGTTAGATATTGAGCTTACTTTGCTTTCATATTTGAAACTGTTGCCTACAAGCCACATATAATTTAAGGAGAGTAATTGAGGTTTTAAATTAATTTCAGTATTAATTTAGAAAAGGCTAATATAAATAAACTGACCTGCTTATTAAAGTAAAAGCCAGTTTTACTTCTGAATAGTTTTGTAGTCTCTACTCAGGCCAGAAATGCAACTAAATTTCTCACGTTCATAAAAACATTAAAATAATTTGTTGTAAGTAATCGTGCTTATTTTTAATACATAAATAAGAAACGGTTTAATGTTAGAAACCTTACTTCAAATGCAGATAATTCATCATAATCCTTTCAACGGCCACTTACACTGCTGTTCTCCACTGAACTCGACCACACACAGAAACAACCAGACGACGACTGACGATAGCCCGATAAAGTAAAGTACTGCAGAACCCTTGCAGGTGTTCTGATGTTCACTTGTCTCTTCACTGTCATCCCCTACTGTACGTTTTATGCACTATAATTACGTAAAGCAGGACATGTATTTAAAGATACGTACTTTACAGATGCATTTTTAGGGAGATTTATTACGATGTTTTATAACTTCCATTACATTGCTGCGAGAATTTAAGGACTTTCTCTTTTAGGTTTGTCTGTAATAAACTCGACACGTTATGCGTCACATCTCGAAAATAAACTGTGGCATAAAACGGAGCGAACTTCATAGTCGACGTTGTGCAAAACGTTGATTCAAGAGAAACAAATTAAATAACCTTGAGCGTAAGCGGTTGGAGTTCAGATGCTTCCAAATATAGGTATATATTTTCCAAAGCAAAAGTATAGATTTTTACAGAAATTATATTTCTTCGTTATAGTTTATCACATGGTTCGAGAGTTCTTTCTTGATATTAGAGAGTACATGGACCGAACCATGAAAAATTTATGTGAGAACGGTGAAAATTACACAGTGAAGAAATTCATAACTTGAATTCGTCATCGAATATTGCTAGGGTACTCAAATCAAGATGTTTGAAATGGGCCGATAATGTAGTCCGCTTCAATGAGATCATGTAAGCAAGAACAGTATTGTCTGAAAACTTAAAGGGCGCTATCTTGTGGGACACAGGGTCTTTCTGGAGTGGCACTACTGAGAGTGATACCGTAGTTGGTGTGGGTGGGCTACTGATTCACATAGCAGAATGCGGTACCGACAGTTCCTGTGTTTTCAAACTGGAGTACTGTTTGACTATTGCGTTCCACTAAGATATTATTATAGTCTATGACTAGAAGAATTAGGGAAAACCTCAGATACCATCATAAATCTTACAGAAACATTCTGGGATTTAGGTATAGTTCAACCCCTAGTGCGTACTTAATGCCTGACGCGTGCCAAATACCCTCTACAGCTTTAATCCCATCTCATTCGGGATAAACCCATTCTAGAGTTCAATATATATAGGGAATATTTTCAGTAATGTACAAAATATTTTAGATTTCTTGTGACATAAAGCATTGGGGCATCAAAATCTTATTATTTTGTTAGATTGTATGAAAGGATTTTAAGAATAATTTCTTTCCTGCATTATAATACCCTTTTATTTAAGCTCTACTTCTGTTTGTGCATAATATATGGAAGTAATTATCTATTAATAGGAGGATTTATAGAGTGAAAATTATTCACATTTGATATACAACGTTTCACTTATTACTACACGTTGCACATAAAACTATGTGTAAAAAGAATGGTGTTATTTTAGAATTTATGTTATTCCCAGATACATCGGAGCTTCATAAAAAGTGTACAGGAAGCACACATGCGACAATTTCAGTGGCGTTACGTCAGGGACGATGCAAACTTTATTACATGCAGCGCGGGTGCACTATGTGCGAATTTGAAATAATGCAAGATAAGACCTTCAAAACATCTCACTTTATAAGCAAAATGTGAAATAATCCGTACCCACGAAATAAAAAAACAACGTAAATAGGGAGACAACGCGTTGGGGATACAACGCGTCCTAATTATGTGCTTGTTGCAACTTCTTTTCCTTCCGCACCGTCAGAAAGTGATTTTTGTTTTCAAATTTTGTCAGTAGTATAGTGCATTAATCAATAAGGTTGAAATTAAATTAACTTTTATTCTTTATTTATTTATGCTGTGCTTATAAGGTATGTTTAAAAGCAAAAATATCTTATAATGGTTGTAAATTTATGGGCTCCAAGAACTCAAGCCCCTACCTTATTTCCTATATGAAAACTGTAGACAAAACACACACATACACGCACACACACACGCACACAAGGGAATGTATATTATAAGCGTCATTATTTTCAAAAGGAAAGTAAGGGAAGGAAATGATGAGTGGTTTAAACTCATGACAAATTTGATACATGAATGCATAAGTGCGGTAGCTCATTTAATTCGTATTTGGAAAAATGAGTTCTATTGTACCCAAGATCTACTGCCGATTTCCATCAAAGCTTTTCATTGTTTACATGAGCCAAATCCAGGCGAAGGACGATTTGTTAACTCTGAATATACCTCAGTCTCTTACTGCGTGTCCTCAACAATTAGAACTCAACCATATTGTTGCGTCATATTCTCATGATAACAAAGATAATAATTATTAATTTCGTATAAAATTAAGAGAAAAATGAAGAAAGAGAGTTATCAGCAGTGCTTCTAACATCCGCTATTGATCACAACGTTTCCTACTCAAACGTTCTGTTCTGATTGAAGTCTATCTACCCGGTCCTATAAGCTCCTTCCTGCATGCTCTTTAAAGTATTGTTGATGTACAGAGTCTGACACAGTTTACTTTTCTCACATCGTTACATGTTTAATCTTGACACAAGGAAGTCCAAATGTCGTAACTTACAGTTCACAAATTATGGTTTACCGATTCAGTATTTAGTGTTACAGAATTTTATAACTGGAAAATATTTTATATTACCTTACTTACGGGAACTGTCCTAAAATTATTTAGCACATACCTCTTTGCCTCTTTGTTCAGCACAAATCCCATATTCAATTGTCTGGGATTGAACCCGACTCTTCGGGGTGACAGGCCGGCGAAAAACGTTGCGAGAGGTGGCATGACCCCTGGAATATCTGAGTATGCCACTGAGGAAAGGAACTGTATATTGTGGCTGAATTTTGAGTTTTGCTAATTTGGGATTTGAAGAACTACTTATGATGGAGGGTTGCCTTTGGGTGGAAATTTTGAAGTTTTTTTTGGGGGGGGGAGGGGGAGGAGGTGCATGCTGTGCTACTACGAAACCTTGTAAAGCATTTATCAAATTGGTTTGTCATAGGATCTTCAGGATGCATAGTGACGACTACCCAATAGTCCGACATCATTGTGCTAAGTCTAGGAGCAGCTTCTAAGTGTAATTAATTTATTTTTAAAAACATGCAAAAGTTTTACATAGATCTTATATCTATTTCTTCAATACTTTAGAGACTAAGAATGTTCTGTAATATAGTTAAGCATTTAGGTCGTACCGCGCAGTAAACACTTTCCGTCTTGTTTATAAAAACTAGTCAGTTGGAACTAATCGCTGTTTGTTTTAAGATCCATAAAAATAAATAATTACTCTGTGTGCGCAGAATGTAGTACTTTTAGGTGCTTTCGCAAATTTGCGAAACGAGACTATTAGCTTCGTCATGTCTGTCCGTCAATCCCTCCGACCGCATGGATCAGCTCGGCTCCCACAAGACGGATTCTTATATTATTTGATATTTGAGTATTTTTCGACTGTATGCCGAGAAAATTATTGTTTAAATAAAAATTGACAAGAATAACTTGACACATTACATTAAGACGAATATACGTTTATGATAATATCTCTTTCATTTCTTCTTACAATGAGAGGCGTATTTGTAGAGAAAACAAAACAGACAATATGTTTATTAAAGTTTTTTTAACCTTCTGTTTGTGATATAATGCGGGAACATATTGTATAGCCGCACAGGCCACAGATAACAATATGGCTCACGCGCATTGCAGGCTGGACACGTAAGGCTACAAACACACACACACACTCTCAGAGTATGTAATAGTTATTGCATATCCACTGCAGCAATGGTTACACGAACGCCCCTCAGTGTTACGTTATTCGCACTTTACCTGTCTTCCTTATTGTGCAACCTGATAATACATTAAGTGACCACTAAGCTTCAAATTTAAAATCCTTTAATTATGTGTAAGAAGTCAGCTCCTGCATCACAGAGAAAAAAAAAATCCGTCGCCTCTACAAGATCGGTCAGTTAGCGATGTTTAAGGAAATAATCGGTGTTTATCGCGAGAACAGTGGGAAACAATAAATGACCCAGAGTGAAAGGGAAGGGGGGGGGTTAAATGTTGCAGCATGTATGGTCTCATTAAAATTGCACTGGGCTTTACATGTGTTTCAAATGAAGCCAACCAGGTGCACGCTAATGCTCAGTAGATTTATTTCAACTTTTCTACATGTTTCGTGCAATTATGTGCCCATCATCATCAGAACTTGTTGTATCTATGCGACACTGGTATTTTTCACTCTGTATGGGTGGCTGTCTGGTCGGCAGACCAGACAGCCACCTCCTGATGATGGACACATAGTTGCCCGAAACATGTAGAAAAGTTTAAATAAATATACTGAGAATAAGCGTGCACTTGGTTGGCTTCATTTGAAGCAGATTATACAGGTATGCAGGTCAACAATACATAAAATTGAGCTTTATATGGTTAAAATATTCAAATATACGTAAGAGATCGTGTTACATACTAAGCAGTCTGTTCATTCTGTCATTTATTCCACTAATTGTGTTCGTGAGCTTGGTCGTAGATTTTAAACAAACACACAGAAACGTACCTTTTTATTACCATGGCGCAGCAGCCCCTACTTGGCCAGGGTCTCCTCATTATCGAAGCTTCACGATCGCACTCAGACACACCACGTTCGGTAGGACTCCTCCTGACAAGTGACAAGCCCGAAGCAGAGATCTCTACCTGCCAACACACAACACTTACAGGAGAGATACTTCCTTGTCGCCAGCGGAATTCGAACCCGCAATCCAGGAAGCGATCAGCCTCAGACCCACATTTTTGACGGCGCGGCCACTGGGATTGGCTACACAGAGACATAATTCGTTCTTTTTATTAATTATGAGAGGAAGTTATTTGGAGGAGAGGGGGATAAAGTAACAGGAGAGTGAAGAAAATCACACAATTTGGAGCTTCATGATTTGTACTACTCATCGAATATTATCTGGGTGGTAAAATTAAGAAGAAAGACTTTGGTGAGGAGTATGGCATCTATGACGGGGAGTTGAGGTGCATATAGGGTTTTAGTGCCATACGTGAGGGAAAGAGACCACTTTAAAGACATACGCGTAGATGGGAAAATAATATTAAATTGGATCTTGAAGAAATTAGATAGGGACTTGGATTGGATTGTTTGTGCTCAGGATAGGATCAAGGGACGGGCTTTGCGAACACTTTAATGAACCGTCGGGTTTCATAAAATGCAGGGAATTTCTGAGCTGAACGAACTACTAGCTTCTCAAGAAGGACTTTGCTCCACGGAGTTGGTTAAATCTCACAATGTTCCTCGTACCATCAAAATATATCTGTCCGAAGAGATTGGTAATACAATAAGATATTAATGTTGACAATTTTTTTCGTGCATTATCTCATAGTATGATTATTAATTTTTTAATTTCAACAGTCAATGAAATGTTAAGAACAAGAACTTTCTTATCAACAGAACATGATTATCACTTTTAAACTGATATGTCGATTATTTATGACGCTTTTCAAATGGACTGGCCAAATTATTTTTCACATCTTTTGGTTACCCAGCAGTCCAGCAGTGTTGTTACCGATCCATGCAGCTACAAAATTTTCGAACAAACTGCACAGTGAATCTATATAAGGAAAAGATACGCTGTAATAATATTTACCATAATCTTCTATATAGAAATAAAAGCTGTACCATTACGGGTCTGGACATACCCTTCGGGCTCCAGGAGATGAAACCCAGAATTTCTAGACAGTCGGTACAAGAAGGCCAGCCCTATACCCCCCAAGAGACACCTCTTGTACTCAGTTGTAAGAGGCTGAAGGAATCTGATCTTCTGCAGTCATAGTCGCCGTGGTGTACCATCTTTGACGAGGGGGCTATTCTGTCTTGCGTCACTGCCTTTGTATTTGTCCAGTAAACACATCTGAGGGTACAGTTTGAGAGATCGAAGAAAATAAAATATTATTTACAATTCTAAATGTAATACAGCTTTGGCCATGTTCTGTAAAACATATTCCACCGTATCGTATTAAGTATGTACTACTCGTACTTAGGGCAGAAGCTTAAACACTGCAACAGAAACCTTGAAAAGCAAAGAAAAATCATTTTTCTACCCAAGACCCCGCGACATCACAAAGAGCATTGTTTTCTGTGATGGTTGTCAGATGTCGCCACTTGTCATTGTAAAGAAAAAAGATAACGAGAAGATGGTTATTGAGCTTCGGTGGAATGAAGACAGGTAGAAAGCCGAGGTTCTAGGAGAAAACTCTTTCTCAGGGCAACTCTGTCTACTACAAATCTCACATGGTTTGGTCACTAATTAAACTAGGGCCTCTGTGGTGAAAGGCGGCTGCTATACCCGCTTGGAACATGGCACGGCCGATAGGCTTAACGAAAGTACGTTTCTTTCGTGATGTCAAAATTCCAAAATTGTCACTTTTAAGGGAAAGTGCACAGGCTTCTCCAGGCTGTCCTTTTGTTAACAATCATGCTGAAGATGGATAGGAGTATGGAATACTGGTGGAATGACACTGAAAAGCAAATAACGAAGTACTAGGAGAAAAATTTGCCCCGGTGCTACTGTATCCATCGTAAATCCCACATGCCCTGGCTCAGCCTTAAACCTGGGCCACCACAGGAAACTTTAAATACGTGTAAATATGCTTTACACACGAACATTCGATTGGTAACCTGCTTAAAATACAGTGTACTTCCACTAGAGATAACAAACAGGGACTGCTCTACAGGACCATGTGTTCATAGGTTGTTTATTGTAAGAATCGTGCACATACATTATGAGAGCAAAATTCTGGCTTTTTGGGTTACACCCGGTAGTATATATGATTAATGCTGATATAAGTGTACTGTGTTTAGTTGAAATCTTTGCATTGTGGGGTTCATCACTGCTACTATGCAATCACTGCTCTTGCCGTTACACACCGCTACGCACTGCTGGAGACTGCAGCACAAATCTACCACAGTTACATTCTGCTACACAAGATAAGAGCAGGCAGCGATAAATATGTCAACAAAAAAGAAAGAGAAAGAAAATGCCTTCTTCCTATGCAGGTGTCACGTCAACCAACGCACAGTCTTGCCAACGGAAATGAAAGCTGAAACAATATATACCGACCACTCTTCTGTGAAGAGTTATGGTCAAGCGCAAAGGTAAATCATTTCATGGTCAGTCCTATTCAGGCCCAGAGGGTTCCAGAAGTTTGGGGCTCGCAGATTTCAAGACAAGCAGCACATGAAGGTGGTAAGTTTATCAGCCCTACACCCCTGGGAAATATTCCTCGTACTCATTTCTGTGAAGAGTCGGAGTCGAAACCCATGGCCAGAGTGCGGCCGGAAAGAGTATGTTAGTGAAAATTTCCAGTAACACCCGCAACCGTCCAACTTGAAGTGCAGTGCCTCACCCAACTGCGCCACCGTGTGATCCGCTAGGGTCAAGAAAAGACGAAAAAAGTATGCACACTCTGTATACTGTTGTGTCAAACATGTTAACTGGTTATAAAAATGCATTAAGGATATACCTCATATCAACCGGCAGTCGGGTTTCCAAGACAAAGGTGGTTATTTAGATTACTGACGAGATAAATGAGCTGGTCGAATATTTATATCTTAATTTGAAGATGAAAGGCTTGATATTCCATCAAGTAATCATCACTACTGTCGTCATCATAACAATAAATAACGAGGGGTACAGAAGGAAGAAAGGTATGTAAGTAAAGGTATGTAATTGAAGTACGTGGAAAAGAAACGTATTTTGCATCTGGCTGTAGAGTAGAAATATGTAACGTGAAGATGAGGGAAAGAGGTTTCTCTGTAACCTTCGCACATATCTACCACTTTAAAAGGCGTTACGTCACACGTTCACCGTAGTATAAGCGTCCAAACTGCCACATCCTTAAATTATTACATAAAATTCTGCTGCTTTTCTTTTAGTGTCTAAAAAAATAAAATGTAATACACACTCTTCTTCCTATTTTTCTGAGAAGCCTTCGCCTGTTATACCTACAATTGGGCTGGAAGTGTGTAAAATAACATCGCTAGACATGTGAATATACATACGTAGGTGACGCATAAATCTCATCTCTTGGGATAACAAAACCTGCTCCAGGGCACGTACATCAGCAGCCTGCTGTGGTGAGGGTTTAGCACAGAACACAACAGCAAAAAGCGGCTGTATCACAGCTTCAACCTCCAGCTCTACTAGAACAAAATATGTACCCAGACATTATGTTTGCCATCACCATGTTTATTTAAAGCCCAGTAATCTGAAACGATTTTCGATATTGTCCTACGTGTAGAAAAATAATTCTCCCCTTTAGATAAAGTGGAAAAATATTTGTTTACTCTTAGTTGAACTTCATTTCATAAGGAAACAAGCAGGCGTATACATTCTGCGATCAGTGTTTCTCCATATTTAAAATCTGAGCCAATCATAGATTTTTAAGAAACTTGGTGTGAACGTTCCATGTATAAAAGAAGTTCGAAAACGTGATTCTCGATTTCCTGTCATCGGGAATAACATGTCGGACGCGTGATCGTAGGATGTGGCGTCGACACTACCGCCAATTAACTTTGGGTCCTGAAGTGAAGTGCAGTATAAAGAAGGGGGGGGGGGGGGGGGGG
>Ga0123355_10020629_pt1 | contig 10530 bp, 11 predicted proteins | sample TergutEmb28metaG_3_FD_89872 | JGI IMG/M metagenome (GOLD analysis project Ga0123355, IMG submission 89872) | Embiratermes neotenicus P1 segment gut microbial communities from Petit-Saut dam, French Guiana - Emb289 P1 | ecosystem: Host-associated > Arthropoda: Insects > Digestive system > Gut ... | reverse complement strand
TGATGCTTCAATTTCCCTTACACTGAAACAACCGGAAACGATATTTGTAAATTCATATCTGCTAAAGTGTCTTAACAAATCGGTGAATACTGTTGTATGCTTGGTCATAACTTGTATTTCCTTCTGTTATAAGGGTTTGTTGTAATTTCTTTATACTATCAAAAAGATATAAATACAAGTTTTTTATTTCTTTGCTACCTCAAACCGGACAGCAATGAACGCCATGTTTGAAACAGCCGTCCTGTGAAAGAGTTATCACAAAGGGGGGTATAGCAAGGTTTTCTCATTTTCTTCTCAGCAATGTCTTTTTGCAAAAGGTGTAAGGCTCACTGATACTGTTTTTCAGGGTGTGCTGGTTGGAATCATTTGTTTCCATCTGATGGAACATCAAAGAGGGCATCTAACCGCCTTTGCTGATGCTGCATATGCTCGGAAAGGCAGTTGACCGCTTCCGTTATATCACCTTTTTTTATCAACTGCAGAAGTTTTTTGTGTTCGCCTATACTTCGTTTCGAAAATTTTTCAAAACCCGCATTGGCGTCCATTTTTCGGATGAAGATAACCATAGGCCAAATTTGATCAAGAAAATGGGGTATCCATGAATTTCCGCAATTATTACGTATAGTTTTGTGCATCAAATCATCGGCTCGTATGAAAGCGTCAAAATCATGGTCATCTTTCACTTCCTCTGCTAGCTTTATGCTATTCGCTACATCATTTAACAAGTCAGGAACGGTATCGAGCCGCTTCATAAAAGCTTCCAGCGCTTTTATTTCCAGCGTTTCCCGCATTTTGAGTGTGTCCAGAGCCTCCTTCTTGTCAAGCATCGGCACATGGTAACCGGCCCAGTGTTCTTTTTTTAATACCCGCAGAGCGACTAAACGGCTTAAAGCTTCACGGACGCTGTTTCTGCTGACGTTAAATTCCTTTGCAATGACGGAATCATCAATTCTGTCGCCCTGTTTCCAATAACCTTTGAAAATTTGGCCCAAAACATGCTCTTCAATCTCTATGGCACAATTTGTTTTTCTTTTGATGGGTCTTCTCCTCCACAAACTACGTAAAAAATGGCTTCTGTAGAAACGAACGCCACCGATAAACAGTGTAGGCAGAGAACAGGTAAAATTCAAGGTGTCTGGGGGATATTGGGCGTCTGGCGGGATGAAAAACAGCACATTCCTTGCGGCAGCCTATGCAGAAAAAGTCAAAGAACAGTAATTAACAGGAATATTTTCAATGCCGGAAAATGTGACGGGTAAAGGTGTGTTTTTTGTTATGATTTAAATTTGAAATTTCTAATTAAAATTTTGAAATTCCTATTGACAATCCGAAAATAATGCCATTACAATAACTCATGGACAAACGGGAGAAAATTTCATATCTGAAAAACAAAGCTATGGAATTGCGTGAAACGGCGCTTGCAATGATTCATGCGGCCAAGTCAGGGCATCCCGGCGGCTCTTTATCTATCGCTGATATTATGGCGGCGCTCTATTTTGACGAAATGCGCTTTGATCCTAGAAACCCCGCTTGGGAAGACCGGGACCGTTTTGTTTTGTCCAAAGGCCATGTCTGTCCTATTCTATACTCCGCCCTTATTATGAATGGCTTCATGCCTAAAGACGAAATTTATAATCTCAGGAAATTCGGCTCTGTTTTGCAGGGGCACCCTTGCATGAAAAGGACGCCCGGCGTTGATATTTCTACCGGCTCCCTGGGACAGGGTATTTCGTGCGCCGTGGGGATGGCTATAGGCCTTAAACGCCTTGGAAAAAACAGCCGTGTTTTCTGTATGGTGGGGGATGGCGAAACAAATGAAGGTCAGGTTTGGGAAGCTATTCAAGCGGCCGTGAAATATGGACTTGATAACCTTATCACGTTTATTGACTATAATCGGCTCCAGGTTGACGGCTTTTGTGAAGACATTATGCCCCTGCGATCCCTTCCCGGAAAATTCAGGGCTTTTGGTTGTTCTGTACACGAAATCAACGGTCATTCGATTGAAGAAATTCTTGACGCACTGGACAAGGTTCGTAACAGCAAAGACGGACAACCTAAAATTATTGTGGCGTCATGTGTCAAAGGAAAAGGTGTTTCCTTTATGGAAAATGAAATTGATTGGCATGGCATGGCTCCTAACGATGAACAATTCGCGCGGGCGCTTAGTGAAATAAGGTCGGCGGTTTAATCTGGTGACAATGACCGGAGGGTTGAATCAATGAAAGCGTTAAGAGAGGCGTTTGGCGATGAAATCATGGACTTGGGGAAAAAATATCCCAACATGTATGTTATCGATGCCGACATAAGCAAATCATGTAAAACCGTTGAATTTCAAAAAGCCTTTCCCAAACAACATATCAACGTAGGAATTGCGGAACAAAACGCGGCGGGCGTAGCGGCGGGTCTTGCTACGCTGGGTATTATTCCCATTGTAAGCACGTACGCTGTTTTTGGAAGCCTTAGAATGTGTGAACAGATCAGACAGGAAATTTGCTATCCAAATCAGAATGTAAAAATCATGTGCTCGCACGGTGGTTTTACCCCTGCCAATGACGGAGCCTCCCATCAGGCGATAGAAGATATGGGAGTGATGCGTACTCTCCCCAATATGACAGTCATTGCTCCCGCTGATTATTATTCCGCGCGCACGCTTATCCGCAAAGCGGTAGAAATGGACGGGCCGGTATATATGCGTTTTACACGAGACGCTTTCCCATTCATCTATGAAAACGGCGTAGAACTCAGTATCGGTAAAGCCAACATATTGCGTGAAGGCAGGGCCGCGGCGATTATCGCAACCGGGGATGTTATGGATTTTTCCCTGAAAGCCGTGGAAGCTCTGAAAGCGGAAGGTATCAATGTTCGGCTTTTGGATATGCACACCATTAAGCCTTTGGACAAAGATGCGGTTATCTCCGCCGTACATGATTGCGGCAACGTCATCACCGTAGAGGATCACAATATAATCAACGGCCTTGGCAGCGCCGTCGCGGAAGTCATCGCCGAATGTGGAAAGGGGAAACTCAAACGCATGGGAGTACAGGATCAGTTTGGAGAATCTGGCCCATATGCCGAGTTGCTGGCAAAAAACGGTGTAAGCGTGGACTTTATCGTCCGGGAAATAAAAGCGTTACTCAACAGATAAGGAGAAACTATGAATTTCAGGGGAAAAACAGCGATTGTAACCGGCGCCGGTTCGGCTAAAGGAATAGGCCGTGATACAGCCCTTATGCTAGCCGAATTTGGCGCCAACGTGGTAGTTGCCGATATGGATTTGGCAGGGGCAAAGGAAAGGGTAAAAGAAATTGAAGCCCTGGGCGCCAAAGGGCTAGCCGTACAAACTGACGTAACCGATGAGGCTTCGGTGGAAAGTTTGACAAGAAAAGCAATAAGCGAATTCGGCACAATTGATGTGCTTGTAAACAACGCAGGCATCACGCAGCCAATAAAAACCATTGACATGACCACTGCGGATTTTAACCGGATAATAAACGTAAATCTCACAGGAACATTCATTGTTACCAAAGCTGTCATGAAGGAAATGATGAATGCCAAATACGGGCGTATTGTCAACATGAGCTCCGTTTCCGCCAAGCGTGGCGGCGGCGTGTTTGGAGGGTCTCATTATTCGGCTGCAAAGGCAGGTGTACTTGGTTTTTCAAAAGCCCTGGCCCGGGAAGTGATGGAATACAACATTACCGTTAATAGTGTGTGCCCTGGCGCAGTTGATACGGAGATACGCAAGGGTATTTCTGATGAAAAAGAACGGGCTATTGTGGAAGGTGTTCCCATGAAGCGCCTGGCGACAACCAGAGAAATCGCATACTCAATTTGTTTTCTCGCAACGGAAGAGGCGGGATATATCACCGGCGAAGATATAGATATTAACGGTGGTTCACATATGGATTAAGAGGGAATATCCTATTCGTAGAATAGGTTTCCATAGATTTCTAATATGATACAAGAGGAGTAAGTATGAGCAAGATTTTGCGAGGTGCCCTTTTATTCGGGCTTATGGTGTGTACAACAATGGCTTTTGCCGGTGGACAAAGAGATGGAGGCCAAGTTAACCTGAGACTCGGTTCATCCTCGCCTGATGGCGCCGTTGAGATACTTGCCGCGCGGGAATTCGCCCGGTTGCTTGAACATCATTCCGGCGGTGCGATGAGAGCTGATGTTTTACCCGGGGGGCTTGCCGGCGGCGAAAGGGAACTTGTGGAAGGCCAGCAATTGGGAACCGTTGATATGTCCCTTGTCGGCGCGGTGTTGCAGAATTTTGATCCCGCAATGATGATATTGATGTACGATTTTCTGTTCGTCAACGAGGCACACGTAAGATATGTTCTTGAGGGTGCTATAGGCCAAAGAATTTTCGACCGTATTGTTGATACGACCGATGTCAGAGTTTTGGCAGTATTTATGCGCACACCCCGGATTATGTCAACAATCCGGCCCATTAACACAATGGAAGACTTGAGAGGTTTAAGGCTGCGGCTCCCCGAAATGCCGGCCCGCACAGCGTTATGGACAGCTCTTGGAGCCAGTCCCACTCCGATGGCCATGCCCGAAGTATATACCGCCCTGCAAACAAGAACGATCGACGGCCAAGAAAACCCCATCACCAATATCATAAACGCCAGATTCTATGAAGTATGCGACTATCTGGCTATTTCAAACCATGTGTATGATTTTCAGTTCATTACGATTGCCGAGTCAAGATGGAGATCCCTTAGCGATCAGCAGAGGGAATGGGTAAGCAGAGCTGCCAGGGAAGCCGCTGTATTTAACGACAGGGAACTCAGGAGGCTGGAAGCGGAAGAGCTTGCCTACGCCAGAGGGCACATGACTTTCACCCATCCTGACACTGCCGCCTGGCGCACGGCAGTAGCGTCTGTTTATAGACAATTCCTGCATGTAGAAGGCTTTGAGCCGCTGCACAGGGCAATAGTGGAAGCAGGCAGAAGGTTCCAGTAAAATTAATGGTAATATTGCCCATAACTTTTTGGTTATGGGTAAATTTTCGGTTGAAAAAACGGGGTGAGGATTATACCTGTGATAAAAGTATATAAAGTTTTGGATGGCCTGGATGCCGCTCTTAGAGCTCTCATATTTGTTTTGCTGGCGGTGATGGTTGTTTCTACTTCTATCCAGGTACTTGGTCGGTATGTTTTGGTTGTTCCCTTTCCATGGACAGAAGAATTATCCAGGCGGATGATGACATGGCTTTTGTTTACCGCTTCGGCAATTGGATACCGCAGGGGAGGAATGGTAGGGGTTGATATTGTTACCAGAAAGCTTTCGGAAGATGTGAAGAAAAAATTAGATATAACTATTTTTGGCCTGATTGCCCTTTTTGGCATTTTTATGATGTGGCAAGGGTATGATTTCGCGGCACGTATGGTCAGGCAACTATCAACCGCTCTTGGAATATCCATGTTTTATGTTTACATAATAATCCCTTTTTCCGGACTTCTGTTTTTTATATTTTCGATTGAATTGATCATTAAGCGAATTACCGGGTACACGAAAGAAGACAAAGAGAAAAATAAAGAGGGGGCATCATGCTGATTTTTTTGCCAATCTTTTTTCTGTTAATCGCTATGGGTACGCCTATCGCTTTCGCACTCGGCATCGGCTCAATAGCTTTTATTGTTTTGGATACTCCTCTTCCCGCTATTTTTGCCATACAAAGAATGTTTGCCGGAACTGATTCGTTCCCCCTGCTGGCGATACCCTTTTTTATCCTGGCCGGCCACTTGATGAGCGAGGGCGGAGTGGTACGAAGACTGCTTGATTTCGCGCATGTTATCGTCGGGCACCGCAGAGGCGGGCTCGGAGGGGCATCTATACTTGGAAGCATGGCTTTCGCTACAGTGTCTGGTTCCGCTGTCGCCGATGCCGCCGCCATGGGGCCGATTTTGATACCCGCCATGAAAAACGCGGGCTATGATCCTGAGTATGCCGTTGCAATCAATTCAACTTCACCGTCACTGGGCTTAATAATACCCCCGAGCATATCGCTGGTTCTTATGGCTTCCGTTGCCAATCAGTCTGTACGGGATTTGTTTTTCGCAAGCCTTGTTCCCGGCATCATTACCGGATTTGGGATGCTGTTGGTCAATTGGATTATTTCAGTAAGAAGGAACTATCCCAAAGGGGAAAAGACGCCTTTGAGGAAAATCCCCCTAATCGTTTTTAGATGCGTACCGGCTCTGTTTATGCCGCTGTTCATAATTTGCGGTATATTGTTTGGAATAGTTACCGCTACCGAGGCGGCGGTAATAGCCGTTGTTTATTCATTGCTTATTGGCTTATTTTTTTATAGAGAATTGACCCTCAAAAAAATATACCGCGCTTTTATTGAGGCTGGGCTCCAGACGGCAGTTGTACTTTTTATTATCGCGAATGCTTCTGTGCTATCAGGTATACTCTCTTTCCTTATGATGCCGCAGGCATTGGCTGCTTGGGCGCTGGAGAATTTAGGTCATCAAACAGTAATCCTTGTTTTTGTTGTTGTTGTGGCGCTCATCGTAAGTTTGGTTATTGATGTGTCTCCCGCCGTCATCTTGATAGGAGCCATCTTCGCCCCTGTGGCTATGGCGGTAGGTATGGATATGCTTCATTTCAGCGCTGTTGTGGTATATGCCTTGATAATAGGGATTTTTACCCCTCCTGTTGGGACTACTTTGATTATTTCAACATACATAGCGAAGACAAGCTTCCTTGCCGGATTCAGGTATTGTATTCCGTTTCTGATTTTAATGTTGGTAATTCTGGGATTTATGGTCTTTTTCCCACAAATATCATCGGGAGTATCCATGTTCCTGTTTCATAGAGGTTAATTCATGCGCAAAAAAGAAAGCCATCCAATGTGCAATGACAGGGCGGGCGCTCCGAGGCTTGTTAGCAAAGCTACCCTTGACGAAGCCACAGGGACGCTTACGCTGAGATTGGCAACTGAGGAAGAAATAGCGGAAAACAATAGGCTACTAGAAGCAAAGAAGCGAACAGTCAGCAGAGAGCGATGAGGAGTGAAAAAGCGGGGTCCAAAAGCCATTTTGGTAAGACTTGTGACAGATTGGGGATTGAAGTAATACCCGCTAACAGCCCTCAGGCAAAAGGCCGGGTGGAACGGAACCATGGCGTAGACCAAGACAGGCTTGTTAAGGCTCTACGCCTGGAAGGCTTTTCTACAATTGAAAAAGCCAACAAGTTCTTGCTGGAAACATACTTGCCCAAGATGAATCAGAAATTTAGCCGCCCTGCCAGAAGCGGCAATGATGCTCATGTTAATCCTGGCAAAGTCAAATTGGACGATATCCTCTGCATGGAATTTGATAGACGCATAAGCAAAGATTTCATCGTTCGATTTCAAACTCGCTTGTTTCAAATCCTAAAAACAAATAAGCCGTTGCCTCGCACTGAAGATAAAGTTCTTGTTCGCGTTAAATTAGATAACTCTGTTCATGTCTTATGGAAAGACAAGCCTCTGCTGGTCAAAGAAATCCCCACAATGTTCGACGAATAAATTCCCTTTGCCTAACAGAGAGGCAAAAGGCGCGTTTCTACTGAACACAGGGTAGCATTTTAACTGAACGAAAATAGGGCTCATTTCTACTGAAGGCCGACAAGTCTATTTTCAATACAAACTTTCGACCGGAAAAACTGACGTGAACGGTGACTGACACTCCCTATGCCCGGAGTTTTCCCTTGGCATCCGCGGAGAGCGGTGGTATACTAAGTATCATGGGGTAAACCCACGGAGGACAGGATGGTAAACAACAGACTAAAAAAAATCTTCGCGGAGGGAGGAACAGCGTTAGGCACCTTTGTTGTCAGCAACGCGCCGGATTTGGTGGAGATCGTTGGCCTTACGGGCTTTGATTTCGTCATCGTTGATAATGAGCATGGCCCCTTGGGGCATGAGAGTTCTCAACATCTGATCAGGGCCGCGGAACTCAGGGGTATTACGCCAATTGTACGCATCCCCAATTATATGGAAAGCACCATACTTCATACTCTTGACATAGGCGCTCATGGCATTCAAGTACCTCAGGTAAATGATCCGGAAATTGCCAGGACGATAATTAGTTATTCAAAATATCATCCTCTTGGTAGACGAGGTGTAGCTCTTCCGCGTTCCGCCGATTATGGGTTATCGATGGACATAAGCAAATATTTTGAGCATGAAAACTCCCAGACAACCGTTGTTATTCATTGCGAGAATACCATGTGCCTTGAAAATCTTGACGCTATTTGCCAGGTTCCGGGGATTGATGTTGTCTTTTTCGGTCCTTATGATATGTCTCAATCTATGGGTATACCCGGGCAGATAACTCATCCCCGTATACAGGAAGCCGCGCGAAAAGTTGTGGAGACTACGAAGAAATACGGAAAAGTCGCGGGAACATTTACCGGGAACGGCGCCATCGCTAAAGAACGGGCGGCGGAGGGCTTTCGGTATATCGCTATTGGGGTAGATACCTTTTTGTACGCCGCAAAGTGCAAACAGGAAATCGCGGCTTTTAGAGGCGAAGGGGTCTAATAGGGAATCTGCCCGGACAAGTTTTTCACACTTTTCCGGCACAGCCAGTTAATTCGTGTTGAGGAGGCTGTTCCAAAACTCGGTTAGTGCGGACTTTCAGTCCGACGGAACAGCCTCTGAGGGTTTCATGCCCCGCCGCTTACAAATACCGCTTTGGCTCTCCGCCTTGTACTTGGGCGTATAGCTCGATGTAGGGCTTGGCTGTGCTAGAGGCTATTTTGTGCATAAGAACTTCCTCTACCTGAAAAAGTCCCACTTCGCTGGACATGAATACCTCTAAACGAATTGGCTGTTCCTCCCCCCTGGATAGCCGGACTTCCTCGATTGAACTTGCCGAGTACTGATGAATATCCCCCACCCGCGGGCTGTAGCCCATCGCTATCGGGATGCGGGCACGCCCCTTGGTCATGTCGCAGCCATCGGCTAACTGCACAATTCCGGCTTCCAGAGAATGTATGGTACGGTTTCCCATATGGCCGGAAATGCCTTCAAGGGTCAGAGAGCGAATGATGATTTTTTTTGATAGGTCACCGGAATATATTTTTGATAAAATCCTGTCCAAAATAGGCGCGGCAAGATAGGCGCTATGCAGTTCATGATCCTGACGCCCAACGCACATACCTAGGTCGTGAAGCATGGCGGCGAAAATTACGGCAGTCAGGCTGTCTTCAAAATCGCCAACTTCTTCAGTTTCAAGACTTGTTCGTATTCCCGCCTGTTTAAGCAGCCCCATCATATTGATGGCGTTCAGAACAACGATACGCATATGCACCGGCCCGTGATCGTTAAAACCCAGACGTACAATGGAAACGTTGTTGGCGTATTCCTGAGTAGCCTGTATTTCCTCATCAAGGAGCATCAGCTTTGTCGCATCCATTACTCTTCCGTTGAGGCTTAAGCCCTCCAGGGCTCCAATTATTTTCGCGTCCAGAGAATTTTCTTTGGGAGATCTCATGGCTTTCATTATAACCAAAATCCACCGATATATGTAGTATGATTAAAAAGATACTATGCCTCTGTATATTTCTTTCCTCATGGCTTTCCGCCGGGGTTCTTGTTTTTGGGCAGGATCTGTCTCTTGCCGCCGATGACCTGCGCATTGAACTGAGGGCTGATGGGGGTGTTCATCTTTTCATCCGGAGAACGCCGGACATTGCTTCCGTGCTTATTACGGAATCTACCAGAGACCCGTCCGGAATGGCGCATAACTTCGCTTACCGCGCCAGAGAGTGGAACCCGATCAACGGCGATGAAATCAGGCTTTTGGACGGTATCCCCATCCCCCGGGAAAGTGGGATTTTTTCTCTTGTATCCTCAACGCCGGTTCCGCACCCCGAACTTGGACAGGCTTTTCATATTTATATTCCCTGGGTTTTGGAGTATGGCCACCCGCCTGGCCGCCATGGGGAAGTCCATGTCAGAGACGGTACTTACTTCAACGTAAGGGCCTTTAACCTCCCCTTCGCCGATTACCGGGGCAACTTCGCCGACAATCCCTTCGTCCTTCAGGCGCTTCAACCCCCGCCCGAAAGACCGGCCGGTGTCTTTATGCCGGAGGCTGAAAGGGCTTTTATCAGAATAACCCAGGAAGGAAGGGGGGAAATTGCCTACGCCGCGCTCCCTGAAGAGATAATCCCAACGATAGAGCAGTTGTTAAGACAGGAAGCGGGTACCGCTATTGATATTGTGATATGCCTGGATACTACTGGCAGTATGCGTCCATATATGGACGAGATTCAGAGAATGCTTGTTCCCATGTTACGGGAACTTGTCGAAGGGTTTACTGAGTGGCGTATCGGCTTGGTGCAATTCAAGGATTATTTTGAAGAATACCTTACCAGGTCTCTGCCATTTACCACGGATTTTGATTTACTCCAGCGCAGGCTCAATACCATAAGAGCGCGCGGAGGTGGGGATATTCCCGAGGCCGTTTACGAAGCCCTCTACGAGGGGCTGACGAGGTTCCCCTGGGCAGCGGAAAACAG
>Ga0123355_10020627_pt1 | contig 10532 bp, 9 predicted proteins | sample TergutEmb28metaG_3_FD_89872 | JGI IMG/M metagenome (GOLD analysis project Ga0123355, IMG submission 89872) | Embiratermes neotenicus P1 segment gut microbial communities from Petit-Saut dam, French Guiana - Emb289 P1 | ecosystem: Host-associated > Arthropoda: Insects > Digestive system > Gut ... | reverse complement strand
TGCCACACCGTATACATAAGTGTACTAATACTCCTTATGATTATGCCATAATTAATTATTAATACTTATGTTAGTTTAATGTATGAACTTAGAAAAATGGAAAGGTATTTACGAGTAAATTTGTTGGGACCGGTCCGTCGTCTTATGGAAAAAGAATTTACCGGGCCGCGGTCTCACAAAGGTTGAGAAACACTGGTCTAGACCCTATTATGAAAGAATTTATGGGGGGAGTGGATGCCCGATAATGCTTATTGTGCACTGCTTCCCAATTCAGAATATGTGTAACCTCAAAAGCCGACAAAGCAGTAATACAGTAATGTATAACTAACAGCAATACTTACGCCTAAAACCCCTACGCTAGTGTCAGCAAAGAAAGAGCGCGCGTGCTTGTCCGCCACCCAGCGGCCGCGTCGGTTGTTTAACACCCAAGACCGCTATTTTACACATCCCCCGTTGTATACCAAAATTTCGGAACCAACAGGTTTCGCCTGTTATTTCCGAAATCCGTATGTAAGTTCATAACAGGGTCTGTAGTACCTCCACCTTCATGTAAGTCGCTGTGGCATTGTGCCTAATTGAGCACAGGGTGGCCTTACCTTTTCAGTGGTTACTGTAGTACGGGACTCGGCTTTGCGGCCTTCAAGGCGGGGAACATGAATGAGGAACAGAAACGCAAGGCTCAGTCCCGAATTTTAAGAGGCAAAGAGAAATGTAAAGTTCACTCTAGAACAGGCCACGAAGGTCCAAAACGGGAGTAGAGGTATAGCCCTACTCTTTTCTTGACCTCGGCGCTTGATGGGGGTGGTGGTCAAAGCCACGCCCCGGCAGCTTTACCCCTGGGAAAGACCCGGTACACATTGTGTAGGAGTCTGTGTGGGCCCCAGGACCCGTCTGGACGGGTGCAGAAAATTTCGCCCCCCAGCTGGATTCGATCCCCGGACCGTCCAGCCCGAAGCAAGTCGCTATACCGCTGAGCTATCCCGGCCCACCTCGAATTATAAATCCATAATTAAAATGAGGAGTGTGTCAAATAAGTCGCTCGAGCTGTACGCACATCGAAGTATTCAAACGCGGTGTTAGGAACCGTGAGATTTGAGAGGGCATGAACGACATGCAGATGCTCCCGACAGCTTCCAGAAATAGGATCCTGCTACGCCAGTGCGATTGGTCGTCGTTCGCGCGAGTGTGCGGGTGACACGGCAGGAAATAACCACTGCTTTATGAAGGCAGTCAGGTCTTGTTGAACGAATATGTATTGCGTTAGTGTTTTGTGATGGGGCTGTAGGCAAGTAGTGTTACATCAAGCATTCCTCCTCGTCTTCTTCCGCCTCTTTATGGCCTACTCTCATTCCTAAAATGGGGGTGGGCGGAAGCAACGCATGAGATTTCCACACGGAGGGGGGGATTCCAAGAGGTAGCAAAACGGGCGTCAGAATAGTTTAAATAAAAAATTATTTTCTACGCTGAATAAACTTGAAATTACTATCACGTAGAAGAAAAATCAGTAACAGTTGTTTTTTTTTTTAAATTGTAATGTTTGGAGTGGCCATTGTGATAACTCGCCCCGGACGCAAAGAAACCCAAGCTACGCCACTGTCTCTGTGCTGCTTCGTGTGATTATCCCGGTTCAAGTCTTCAGGAGTGTGGCCGATTTCTACGAAGAAAATGATAAACTACGTATCATTTATTGGAAAACATTCCAACGTCGTACATTTTCATTTCTTAAAATCAGCAGTAACAACATGAGCAGACTGTGCGAATTTGTTAACGGGACTTCGGCAGCTTACGTTAGTGTCCTGAAATCATGTACGGCAATGTTGAGCCTTTGTGAAGGTAATGACACAATAATAATAATAGGGAAATGTAATGCGGGAGTACGTTACGTGTATATTAAAAACAACGCTCATAGGAACGTGTTAACTTTCGGTATGAAGCCGATAGCGACTTACCCACGGGAGCCAGACAAGTAACATTTCGTGAGGCGATAAGCCGTAAATATCCTATAGAGTGAGTATGCAAAAGTTGGTGAGTTAGTAATTACATGCATGACGACAGTGCGAAACCTTGAGGTTTTACGTGTGACAGATTTGATATGTATACAATGTGTACGTAAGTTCCTTAGCAAAAATAAAAGAAAGTGAAGTAGTAGCAATACAATAATAATAATAATAATAATAATGAGTAAGGTAAGGTAAGGTAATACGTTAGTCGGTCTCGAAACATGTGCAAGAAGTAAAACGGCTCTGAGTTCTGATTGGGATCTTTGTACTTTTTAAGCTGTTTCGCAAAACTGCGAAAAGCGACTATTAGCTTCGTCATGTCTGTCCGTCCGTCCGCATGGAACAACTCTCTTCCCACCGGACGGATTTTCATAAAATTTGATATTCAAATATTTTTGGAATATTTGTCGAGAAGATTCAAGTTTCATTAAAATCTGACAAGAATAACGGGTAATTTTCTTGAAGACTTGTTGACCATCTGTCTTTGATTTCCACTTAGAATGAGGCATGTTTGAGACAAAATTTGCAGAGAAAATCAAAACACACATTTTGTGTTCAGTTTTTTTTTTTCCCCCCCCGAAAATACTCTCGTTTGTGAGGTAATGTGGGAAAATACTGGCGAGCCGGGCAGGCCACACATGACAATATGGCGCATGCGCATTGCATGCTGATACTGCGACTACAAACACATTGTCAGAATTTGTAATACTTATTGCTTTTCCACTGCAACAATGGTTGCATCAAACGCATCTCATTGTTACGTGATAGTACATTGCCTGGGTTGTTTGTCGTATTATTGTCATTATTATTTGTTTTTGATGTGCCTTATCTTCAAAATAGCATAATGTTTTGTTGCAGTGGGCCGCTGCAGTAGCGTGGTGTGGGAGTGGCTGTCGGGATGTAGGCAGTATGCGTAGTAGCACTGTGAGTGCCCCAGTGCAATCGTGCAGCGCTACACTCACACCCTCCAGCAAGAAGTACGCTGCCGTGGAACTTCTCACCAGACAGACACTCTACTTCATCGTCGAGGTAAATCACTGTTCCTCCTCCACCCCTCCTGGCCTGTCCCTGGTACAGGAGCCGGAGTGTGAATCTACACGCTTTCCTCTATTTAGTATCGAGCTCTGGGACCAACTCACGCTTCCTACCCAACAAGTATTGGGGACGCGTCCCTAATTACCATGTCCGGACCGTGAATGTGTCTTATCACCTCCAAATAGTGCTGAGATTAAGAGCGCGTGGAACGTTACTCCACTGTACGATACACCTCCAGACTACGGTGCTTAGGCATGCGAGACAAATGTATCGTGAGAAATTTGAGCGTTTCAGAACGGTGTTGCTGAATTCGTGTGTTCTGGGTTGTAACGCTGTATCGTTGGATGATAGTTCCCAACGTTTTGAAGGATCGTGGTGCCATCACCTTCAGGGTCAAGCAGTCCAGGACTCCCCGAAGATGAAGGCACTACTGTCCCTTGAAACGTCGTGAACTGCACACCCACCGACAGGACGTTACATCCCAGTAGACTTTGAGTCTTCCTTCATCTTCGCTTTTGATTACAAAATGTTCCGTTTGGGAAGTTTTGAGTTTCTCACTGCTGTAGCGGTAAATAATCCTGCCTTCCAGGATGTGACCCTATGTAGCCTGAGAGAATGTAGCGACGTTTTGGGGAACGTGCTGCCTTCACCTTCATGGTAGAAGAGTGCTGTGCTCTGAGAATGAAGTCAGCACGTTTTGCGAAACACCCTTAAATATTTCACTAAACTTCACAGCGTGTAAGCGTAGTAGATATTCGTCTTATTCTGTTCATATTTCTATACCAACGCCGTATATATATATATATATATATATATATATATATAGGATGTCCAGCTGAAAGCGGAAGCCATTCATATCCCGCTCACAGCGTGTCACATTTTGGGCTTGGTAATGTGGAGACGAAGTAAGGGGGGGAAAAAATGTGGTGTCACGCTGTTTGTTGGCAGCCTTGAAATTTGAAGGTTAAGTACCGAAGAATGAATAGCTCTTATGACTTGAAATTCCAACACTTTGAATCGTCTTTCCTTTACACAGTGGTTATAATCGTTTGTACACACTTTGAATCGTCTTTCCTTTACACAGTGGTTTTAATCGTTTGTACAGAAAGTGCAATTTGATTTCAATTAGCAGACGAGCACAGCTTGAAAATGCACTTCGTATCTACGTGGTTAGCATATGGATTAAAGACGCAACAAGAACATGCACACTGCACACACTGATATGCAGTGTGTGCTGAAGACAGAAGTCCATCTATTTACATGTTGTTGTTGTTGTTGTTGTTGTTGTTGTCGTCGTCGTCGTCACTGTTGTTCTTGTTGCTGCTGCTACTGTTGTTGTCACTGCTGTTGTTGCTGCTGTTGCATAGTCTGTATAATGACTTGAGTTACCGACTGGTCGATCCGGAGTTCGGATCGCGGCAAGGGAAGAGATTTTTCTGTTTTCCAAAACGTTCCGGGGAGCTCTGGGACCTACTCAGCCTCCTGTTAAGTAGGTACAGCTGAATGTTCTTTCGAGTGTAAAGCGGCCGGGGCTTGAGGACGACCACGTACACCTACCTGGTGCCGAGGTTAAGAATGAGTGGAGCTATACCTCCATTGTCCCTATATACCTTCAAGGCTTGTGTAGGAAAAACTTTACTTTATTACTTTATGAGGTATCCAACAGTAAGAACAACAGGTGTCAGCACCGTACAAAAGTTACATCTGTTTCCTCAACTTCCAGTTCGTGGTGTACATGTATACATTGGATGTTTAAGGTCTTCATGAAATTCAGTGAAATGACAACTGCGTGGAAGTAGGGACTTTGAACTCTTTAAGGGTAAGTGTATAACAATATAAATTGTTGGTTCTGTATAAACAAATCTACTGTCCTGTTCGTATAAGAACGTTTGCAGCGTCGGCATTGAATACAATTCTACGAATCAGGCCTCTCCCTTTGTGTGTGACACAGAAGAAGCAATAAAATCTCTGGTACAGGCTTTTCGAGGTTTGTCGATTTTGGTGATAAAGTAGAGGCTGTAACGTGTCAACAGATGACACAACAACTTAACGACGATCAGAATGATGATGATGATGATGATGACGATGACAGTACTACAATAATAATGAATACCATACCAATATTATGGTTACCTGATCCAGTTTTTATCAATTGTAATACACATGAAAACCCTATGGGCGGTTCTGAATATTGTCTTTTTGATAGCAATTCATTATGTATGCCGATGATTTGTATTTACTGTTCATTGCGCCGTGAGTGTGATGATGTAATGCGGAAGTCGCCGAAGAATGCTTGCTAGAAACCATTGGCGTCCTGCCCACGCACCCACCTTCATCTGGAATTCGTTTGCATTACTGTTCCAGCGTAATGTGGTAACGTAGACGCTTTATTGCCCCGCTGTACTGCTGTACTGCCTTAATTGTGAGGAGTAAATAGTCTCATCTGTCAGCTCTTCAAATAGCTGCATACCACACTGCATGCCAACCAACAGCGGTCCACCCACATTGTGCATTCATAATGTAGAGGCTGGCAGAATGTAGGTCCACTTAGGCTTGTTACCAAACAAGTTTGCCGCGGCGCAGTGACCAATTTCCATCTTTACCAGTCCGCAAAGTTCCGATGGAGTCGTTCTCATGTTGCTACACGGTCACTGCGATTACACGTGACGGTGAGAGCTATAGTAGAAACAGTGTAGCTGGTGATATTTCTATGCCTTCTGCTGCTGCCCATAAGGGAAATAGCAACTTGTGTTACGGTGTTGCCATGTTACGGAAAGATCAAAATAAATCTGCTTATCCATGTCTTGAAATTACGTGCACAGACGGATGGCTAAACGCAAAATGACGGTGTCTATCAGAGCGGGTACTGGCATTCTGAACGCAGTAGTAACTAACGCAAACACGTTGTAGCTCTAGCCACACCTTGCCTGCATGTCGCTTGAAAGACGTTTGGACATAGCCTGTACATTCGGAATTAAATATTTGTTTCAAGAAGTAATTCCTTCATTCTCTGCTACAGTGGGAGTAAACGCCTTTCCTAAGTTTCCTAATATTTTATTGTAACTGTGATCTACGCGCAAAACGAATGGCTGTAGAACACATCAATGCTTTCGGTGTTTGCGTGTTGCCCGCCAGTCCACTATTAATACTGGAATGAGAAGACGAACGTTTATCGTCATTTAATTTCAGAATTCTCTCATGGGAATTAATCCCGATGCTATGTACGTACAACGAAATATATTAGATGAACAGGACTAAGTATGCGTGTAATCGAACTTCGAAAAAATATGAAGAGGAGCTACCTCATTGAACTGCATGACAAACCTGCGTAATACTACAAGGAAGTTCCAAGGGATAGGGTAACAGACACTGATTACGAGAACTTAATTCCGACTCGAACTTATGCATAGTACACACGCCGCAGATGGCAAGCATCGGGCCTCCACGTAGCCACCGCTGACATCAAGCACTTCTCCCACCGCAGCAGGCAGGCTGGCATCCAGGTGTAGAAGTAACTGGTGTCGAGTGTCAGTACAGCACTACGACGTGGGAGCTTTGTTCGCATCGGGGTCTGTTACAAATTGCTTACCAACCAGGTACTTCTTAAGGGGCCCAAAGAATGGAAATCATGAGGCCCATGTTACCAACCGGAGGTTAGGGCCATCTTCCCCACAGTCCCAATACGACGCCTAGTCTTTATATTTCTTTGGGACCCGGAGGAAGCATCTGGCTGGTAAACATTTTGCAACGTGAAGCAAGCTGTCACTTACTGACTACAGACACTTGACACCGACTTTTTACACACCGGGATACAAGTCTTTATGTAATGGTGGGACAAATGCATAAATGTCCTTGGTGACCACGTGGAAGTCTAATGTTTACTTGTGTGCCATACGTCGAAGCGGCATGAAGTCGGCGTTAGGCTGTGTTTATCTTATTGTCAAAGCTCCCTTTTGTGTTAACGTATCTACTAATTTCGTTTCAACGTACGAATGTGCTGAATCGCAACATCACTAACCTAGGAAGAGACTCTTGTAGCTTGTCCAAGCACTAAACGGAGCAGGGAAATTTTTTGTTTCCTAGGTTTTACAAGGTGGCTTAGGTGACTGAACCTATGAAGGTAAATCAGTCCCATTAAAGGCCCGAGGTGCCCAGAGTGTTCCGGGCAGTTCAGATTCCCAGTTTACGTGACAATGGCCCAGGATGGTGATAAGGTTGTCAGCCTTACGCACCGGCCGCTTTCTACCCCCAGGAGATACTCCTGGTACTCATTTCTGTTAGAGGCTGAGTCGACCCCAGGGCCATAGTGCGATCGGAAGGATTATGTCAATGAAAAATTACAATGACATCATCTGGAATCGAACCAGCGACCTTCCGATTTGTAGCATAGCGCTTTAACCACTGTGCCACCGCGGTCCTTCTCGGGACCTGTGTAATATGACGAATATTTGCACTTAAGAGATTTAGGAACATCATAAAATATAATTTTATTTACGTTATTCACGCGAAGTAGACATACAGGGATTGTATTCCATCTTCGTTGTATGGTGAATCTTTTCGAAATAAATTGAAATTCAATTCACTTTTTTTTTTTACCTGTCCATGTAGGAGCTGGGGTAGGGTGGTCGGTATAATGACTAGGCTTCGGGCTGGACCATCCGGCTTCGGGTCGCGGCAAGGGGAAAGATTTTTCTGTTCTCCAGAACATTTGTACCGACTCTGGGGCCCACCCAGCCTCCTATTCAAAGGGTATTGGTAGATCGCTTTCAGGGTTAAAGCGGCCGGGGCTTGAAGCACCACTTACCTCCCTGCAGTGCCGAAGTTAAGAATAATTGAATCTTCGCCTCCACTCCACCTGCCTTATGTAACCTCTTTCGATCATGTCGTACAATACTGGGCGATGTCATAATTATATGAGTACAAGGTCATCCAGCATTATTCGATGCAGCTGATATTTATATGTAGGCATTTGTGTTGTTCATATTTTTTGCATGTTTTTAGGAAAATGTGAGCGTCTATACTAGGCTTACGTTTGCTGCAGTGTTTTTAATTTTTCTGATTCTTCTTGTTTGCTTGCTGCCTTTCTTCCTTGCCATTTTCCCTTCTGTCAGTATTTCTCCTGAATTCTTTATTTCTGTCCTTCCTTTTCACCACAGTTTCTTTCTGTTTTCCTTCTATTCCAGGCTTTTACCCCTTTTCTATCTTCCTGTCCTTCTGTCCTTCTGTCTTCGTTATGCGTATTGTTTGTCTTTCTTTGCGTTTTCACCTTCTTCCTTTTATTATTATGTTCGTGGTTTAACCTGTTTGATACATTGTTTTATGTATTTCGTGAGTGACTTTCATGCGCGGGAATTTTTTCTTTACATGCTTACGTATACGTGCGTGTGTACTGGTGTATGTATGTATGTATGTATGTATGTATTTATGTATGTATTTTTGTACGTGTGTATGTATGTATGTTCGTATGTACAGTACGTATGTATGTACGCACAGTGTGTATGTACGGTATGTATGTATGTAATGTAAGTTTGTATGCTGTGTATGTATGTGTAATATACGTATGTATGTCATGTATGTATGCAGGTACAAGTAGTTCACCGACTCACGAAATGAGGTACGGTATTTGCATTCCTACTGTGCAAACCGTGACGCTGCTGATAAATACGTTGCACATGATAGACGTGGCCCAAGGAATTCAAGACGACCTTTGAGTTTCCTGGATTTGAAAATTATTTCATTAGTATAATTTGATTATTTCCACGAAGTCCCTGGCATTTGATAAGCGAGCCTGGGTCGACGTCACGAGATTAGCGATGCCGTGTGCGCGTTGAACAGTGCTGCAGTTTGAAGGAAGGCCGTGCTATCATAGGATGCCACTTTTTTAATATACGTAGCAGCTAAAATCACGTGATTTATTTAGGAGGGTATTACGATCAGTTTACACCAATGCGAATCTTAAAGAGTTCTTATTGCTCGCACTGTCGCTACAAATAGAATTACTGTTGCTTATTTTGTGACGTGTAGTCTGTACTTGTCTTGGTGACACTCGCACTACTGTCGTCATGCAAAATGAGAGGGACTTTATGGAAGTAACCTATCTGTTCACTATATACACATTTTGCTATTCCATATAGGTGGCATAAATACTGCGACTACAAAGAGTATTGTTTAAATTTATCTTATGATTGCGCAGCTGGTAAATTCAATCGAGTTGCTCTTTGTAACATCTCGTAATATGCTATACCTTTTACGGTTCTAGGGCCGCCCTTTGAGCTGCGCATTCGGTATGTTTGTAACTACCATCTGGCTGGTGCTCGCCTCCTTCATCACGAATATTATGATATGCCATGCCATGTAGATAAAGAACCTGCTTAACATGAGGCAGCAGTTATGGCAACAAAATGGCCAGTTGTAATTGCTTGTATGATAATTTGAAGATACGACGTAAAAGAACCAAGGCCATACAGTCTCTGTGACAAATTGCTGCATAGATTTATCCATGGTGTAAAGTCAGTAAACAGCGTGTCGTGATAAATACACAAATCGACAGTTTATGTGGCTGATTATTATGCTGCAGTAATCGGACAACTAATCTCAAATTGCAATTTTTATATACTGTATTTTTATAGGTTTCTTATTCAAAGTCCTATATCCAGCCTGATGATGGCTACATATATATATATATAGCCGAAACATGTAGCGGTATTTACGTGTATGATAAAAGTTGTATAAAAAGATAAAGTGATCCCGTTACAGGCCCGGTGTGGCCAAGAGGGTGGGTAGAGTTATAGCTTTACTCTTCCATGACCGCGGCACTAGAAGGGGGTGAGTGGTCAGCAGCACGCCCCGGCCGCACTTTACCCCCGGGAAAGACCCGGTACCCGTTGTACAGGAGGCTGGGTGATAGAAGTTGTATATGGACTGTAATTCTAGTTATTTTCTTTATATACGTTAAATTGTAAAGTTTGTGATTTTCATGGCGTTGTGTATTTAGGGTTTGACGTTCGGGACTGTGTGTATCAGCGGTGGAGGCTGACGTTTTAGAACGATCCGCCACTACTAGCTCGGAAGATGAAGGCAGGATTTTATACGAAACCGAGGTTTCATCTTAAAATTTGATGGTGTCACACCTCAGAAGACCACACGTAATCTGTAATCGTAACTTGTCGTTCGCATGCCGAAACTGTTTACTTTGTAGATTTGTGCCAAGCTTAAAGTTGACGAAATTGAGGCTAAACAGAAGTACCATAAGACTTACTTACTCCATGGTGCAGAGTCCTTCTTGAGAAGCTAACTGGTTTGCAGCTAGTCAAGAAATTCCCCGCATTTCACGGAACCCGAAGGTTCATTACCGCACTCACATGCGTCCGCCAGCTGTCTCTATCCTGGGCCAGCCCAATCCAGTCCATATAACCACATCCCACCTCCTGGAGATCCATCCTAATATTATCCACCCATCTACGCCTAGGTCTCCCCAGTGGTCTCCTTCCCTCCGGT
>Ga0123355_10020626_pt1 | contig 10532 bp, 8 predicted proteins | sample TergutEmb28metaG_3_FD_89872 | JGI IMG/M metagenome (GOLD analysis project Ga0123355, IMG submission 89872) | Embiratermes neotenicus P1 segment gut microbial communities from Petit-Saut dam, French Guiana - Emb289 P1 | ecosystem: Host-associated > Arthropoda: Insects > Digestive system > Gut ... | reverse complement strand
AGGAATACTTCCATCGCTTCAAGGGGGTATTCCGTTTCAATGGAACCATCTGCGATTCCTTCTTCAATCAAACCTATAAAAAACTTAGCCACTTCTAGCTGACCCTTAAGGTCGGAAATAATCGTATGTGGATCAAGGTGAGCCATCATGCGCTCCTTGTTATGTTCCTCGTAATTAAGGTCAGTGGCGTAGGCTAAGAATATCTGGATCATTTTCTCTTTTGCATTTGCCCCGCTGCTTTCTTTAACTAGCTGTCTTAAAAAGGCTATCTTCTTTTGATGAGCCTCTTCCTCAATCGCATCTAAAATTTCTTTCTTAGACTTAAAGTGATGGTACACCGCCCCTTTAGACATCTTCAACTCATTTAAAATGTCTTGGATGCTCGTTTTATCATAACCTTGTTCACTGAACAACTTTGCTGACACTTCCAAAATTTGCTGATAAGTTCTTTCTGCTTTCTCACTTCTCGACACGCTAACACCTCCATTTCATTTTTCGGATACCGACCGTTGGTATGTGAATAGTATAGCATGGAATTTTTTAATTGTCAACAGTAAAAATAAAAAAAATTTATAAAAGTAAAAATAAAAAAAATTTATAAAAGCTAAATAAAACTAATAGAAATCCCCTATAACGAACCACTTATTATTAAAATCTTCAAATAAGGAAGAAAGCAATTCGAAATGATATAAATGATCTTGAGTAATACTTGGATTTTGCGATAAGATAACTAAAATATAAGGCGATGGCGCTTCAACAATAGCCACATCATGCCTAATTTCTTGCGGAACCAACCAACCTGTTTTAGAAGCTACTTCATAAGAATTAGATACAATAAAAGGGAACTGATTATTAATCATACTCTCTCTAAATTCTATGGCGTTTGGTGTTTCGGTCAAGAAATAATGATAAATTCCATACATCAGTAAAGCAGCTTCTTCTGCCATTAATTTAGTTGGCAACCCAAAATGGCGGTGTGGAGTTTGTAAAGTATATATCCTTTGTTCACCTAACCAAACATTATAGTCTATTACACCATAATGCGCAGTCAAATTATGTGAAAACTCATCTAAGCTAGTTTTTAGCACATGCTGAATCCACAATCTTTCTTGTTCAGTTAAAGTAATACTTTCGATTTCATCTTGTGTATACAAAAAATAAGCATAAAAAACTTTCCCCACAGAAGCTCCTATATAAGCTTTATCACTATTAAAACCATACTGAAATCCTGTTTTAATATTATGGAAATAAAAACTAGTGTAGTCTCCCAGCGACAAAAACACTTCTTTAATCTCATCTAAAGAAGGAATAAAGTTTGTATCTACCCACCAAATATCACCATCAATATAAACTTGCAACCAGTTCTCATATACATTTAATAATTCCACTAATTGCGGACTAAAGATTTTTTCCCAATCTTTCGCATGTTGAGATGAGAATACTGGAAAATTTCCACCAATTGCAGAACTAATAAATACCATATCTGACTCCACTATAGCTGCTACACCTTGAGATAAATCGTCTATTTCAGAATCCAGTAAATCATTTTTACCGTCGACAAAATTATAATCGTATTTAACTACTAATTTTTCTACACTAGAGCACCCAATAAAAACAATGACACAAGACAAAACAACAACACATCTCAATAGATATTTCATGAAAATCACTCCTACAAGTTCTTTTGCCCATTTTAATTGCAACTTTAATTGCAACTAGACCACACTCTTTCGTCCGATGATCTCGTTCGATGAGTGTTGATGAGCTTAAATGGATACATTTCCAGTATCACCGTATATCACCATAGCTATTCAATAAATCTAGGTATAAAATACAAATCTCTAACTTCATACCAAAATCGCATAAATTTCGATAAATTCCAAGGCAGAATCTTATTTGGATTTGGGTGTAATTTTTTCGGCGGAACAATTAATTATTACTTCTGAGCCAAAACTCAGAGATTCCCATTTTCGCCAAAACGGGGGAATTCTGAGTCCTTTTCTAGGTCTTTTCGATGAAAAATTCTCCTGAAATTCTCATTTTCCGAGGCCACTGAAAAAGTCTTATTGAAGAAAAAGAGAAGAAAAGAAGAGCGAAAAATGTTATAATATAAAGAAAGGCAAAATGTGGAGCTGAGGGAAATGTTAGTAAAACAAGGATCGTTACCATTAAGCGAATATACATCGTTGTATGATTTGATAATCCCAAAGGATCATCTGTTGAGACAGCTGAAAGAGTTAGTAGATTTCAACTTTGTATATAATGAACTAAAGGATAAGTACAGTGAACATTTTGGCCGCCCAGGAGAAGATCCAATCCGTATGTTTAAGTACTTACTATTAAAGATCCTAGATAATCTATCAGATGTGGATGTAGTGGAGCGAGCAAGAACAGACATGGCTTATAAGTTTTTTCTAGATGTAGCGCCAGAGTCAGAGGTGATTCATTCAAGTGCCTTGACGAAGTTTAGAAAATTACGTTTAAACGATGGAAATCTCCTAGACCTTCTAATTAACAAGTCAGTAGAACTGGCAATAGACGAGGGTTTGATCAAAAGTAGAACGATTATTGTGGACTCCACTCATAGTGGAAGTCGCTACAATCAGAAAAGTCCGGTTGATAATTTACTTCATGTAGCCAAAGAAGCCCGCAAGGCGTTGTATAAGTTGAACCCAAAAGCAAAGGAAAGCATGCCAGAAAAAGTAGAAAGTAAAAATTTTGAAGAAATCCTAGAATACGTTAGTGAAGTAGCGGAAGCAATCGACAGGGATCCATTATCCGAAGTGGGTAATGTGAAGCAAAAATTAAACTTATTAAAAGAAGTTATCAATGATGATATAGAAGTGTTGAAAAACAACCAGAGTCCGTATGATAAAGATGCGCGTCGAGGATATAAAAGCGAAGATAGTTCCTACTTTGGCTACAAAAATCATTTGGCGATGACGCCTGAACGAATGATAGTAGGTGCAGTTATCACAACTGGTGAAAAACATGATGGCAAACAATTAGAAACGTTAGTTGACAAGGCGAAGAGAAATGGTATCAAAGTGGATACAGTGGTAGGAGATGCGGCCTATTCAGAAAAAGATAATATTGAACATTGTGAAGAAGAGGAAATCAAACTAGTGTCCAAACTCAGCAAAGCAGTGACCCATGGTCAGAACAGAGGTTCAAGGAAAGGTTTTGAATATAACAAGGATGCCGACCATTATGTATGTCCATCTGGTCATATGAGTTACAAAAAAGAAAATCAAACATCGGTGAAAAGAGTAGCGGAAGGTCATAATCAAGTTATTAAATATTACTTTGATGTTGATAAGTGCAAAAGTTGTTCTGTAAGAGAAGGTTGTTACAAAGATGGTGCTAAGACAAAAGGATACACCGTCACTATCAAATCCCATACCCATCAGAAACAGGCCGACTATCAAGAAACCGAAGAATTCAAAGAGCTATCAAAATGTCGCTATATGATAGAGGCCAAGAACAACGAGCTCAAGAATGTGCATGGTTTGAAACGTGCACATGCGGCTGGTCTTTTAAGTATGGACATACAGGCTGCGACTACGATATATGTAACGAATATCAAACGAATATTAACACTTAAGGCAGCAAATAAGGGGTAATAGCCCGTGAATCTTTGTTTTTTTCATCATTTTGGAAAAGTAATTTTCTGTTTTTCGAGATTTAACTTTTTCAAGCGTAATTTCTGTCACTTTTTCAGTGGCCTCCATTTTCCAAAAAACAGGGGAATTCTGAGACCCTTTCGAAGCTTTTTCGATGGAAAATTCTCCTGAAATTCTCATTTCCTTAAAAACAGGGGAATTCTGAGACCCTTTCGAAGCTTTTTCGATGGAAAATTCTCCTGAAATTCTCATTTCTTCAAAAACAGGGGAATTTTGAGACCCTTTCGAAGCTTTTTCGACGGAAAATTCTCCTGAAATTCTTATTTCCTGAAAAATAGGGGAATTTTGAGACCCTTTCGAAGCTTTTTCGATGGAAAGTTCTCCTGAAATTCTCATTTCTTCAAAAACAGGGGAATTCTGCGACCCTTTCGAAGCTTTTTCGATGGGAAATTCTCCTGAAATTCTCATTTCCTAAAAAAACAGGGGAATTCTGAGACCCTTTCGAAGCTTTTTCAACGAAAAATTCCCCTGAAATTCTCATTTCCTAAAAAAACAGGGGAATTTCGAAGGTATTCTACTATGAAATTTCCGCCGAAAAAATCAAAAAAAATTACACCCTTTGGATTTTTGGATTTTAACCCTTTGGATTTTACTAGGCTGGATATTTTGATAATATAATGATATAATAATCTTCCATCCAAAAATGAATTACAAATCACGAATTCTTTAGGTATTATTTTAAATGGGCCACTTCCAATGGTTAGGTCATTAAAATCCTTTAGAGTGAACTTTGTAAATATTCAAATTATGTAGAGGTGTAAGTTGAAATGAATGAAAAGCCATCACAAGAAGAATTGTTCACAAACGCATTGAAAGATTACGAAGCAAAAAGTGACGTGATAACCAAAAAAATGGTGTCAGGGAATTTGAAATTTCTTAACCCTGTTACACCATGGTCAGTACTGAAGACTGTTTTAATGGGCCTAGTTGGACGCTATTCTATGAATAATGGAGTTGAAGGTATATTTACAATTGAAGAAGATGGACTAATCTTTTATTATAGACGTATACAAGGTCTTAAAGGCGGACAAGTAATTGAATATCATGAAATTATTCCTTACAATAGCATAAAGAGCGTCAAATTAAGTCGAGAAGTAGGCTTTAGAACATTAAAAATAAAAGGCATTCATCAAGATGATAAGTATCGTATCCGAATTTTTGTAAATGGGTCAGAAAAGCAATTTCCCAATCACAAACAATACTTTGAAAAACTTTGTAATACTTTGAACCAAAAAGGGTTTGAGATTTAAAATAATAATATGCTATATAGCGCAGATAACAGAGGATTCTTACCCAAATGGCTTGAAAAACTTTAAGCAATGACAATTTCAGGTAGTAAAATACCTTTTAAGCATTTCCATAATTGACACCATAATTACACATATGTATTAGGAGGAAGATGATATGATTAAGCCTCAGGCATTGAAAAAAGGAGATAAAATAGCGATTGTTTCGCTATCATCTGGATTAGGTGGAGAAACAGCATTTCTACATCGTTTTGAAACTGCTAAACAAAGATTAGAATCCGATTTTGGTTTACAAATCGCTGTGATGCCAAACGCTTTAAAAGGTATTGATTGGCTACATAAAAATCCAAAAGAACGTGCCAAAGATTTGATGGATGCTTTTTCTAACCCTGAAATTAAAGGTATCTTTTGTATGGTTGGTGGAGAGGATTCTATTCGTTTATTGCCATATATTGATTTTGATATTATTCGAAATAACCCTAAAGTTTTTATGGGTTATTCCGACACAACAACGAATCACTTTATGATGTATAAAGCTGGATTAGTGTCATTTTATGGTCCTGCCGTTATGGTTGAGTTTGCTGAAAACGTTGCGATGCATGATTATACCAGAAAATATGTCTATTCAACATTGTTTGAAAAGAATAATAAGATTGACATTCTTCCAAGCCCTGAATGGACTTCTGAAATATTGGACTGGGCAAATATTGAGAATAAAAATCTTGCTAGAAAAATGACAACTGACAGTAAAGGCTATGAAATACTTCAAGGTAGTGGAATAGCAAAAGGGAGATTATTAGGTGGTTGCCTTTCAGTTTTTTTGATGCTAATCGGAACTGAGCTGTGGCCAGAAGCAGATGAGTGGAATAATAAGTTATTATTCATAGAAACAGCGGAAGATTGCCCTCCTCCTAGCATATTACAATACTTTTTAAGAAACCTTATGGCACAAGGAATTATCAGTCGTTTGAATGGAATTATTTTTGGCAAGCCTGTTGATGAAGAGTATTATACTGAATATAAAGAAGCATTAATTAGCGTTATTGCCGGTGAAGCAAATAGGCATGATTTACCAATTTTATATAATGCTAATTTTGGACATACTTCACCAATTTGTATTTTGCCCTATGGTATTGAGGCAATAATTGATTGTGAACAAAAAAAGTTATCTATTTGTGAATCAGCTGTATTATAAAATTGGAATGATATTTGAGTTGCTCAAGTGGTACTAAAATAGTTCAACAATACCGAAAAACTTGTTTACAAACACGTATCAACATATAATTGACGCACAATGAAAAAGAGCTACAAGATTGTCACACACAACTTTTAGCTCTTATAGTTCTGTAAGTAACAACGCTATTCATTTGAACGTGAATGTAGCGCTGTTATTTTTTTGACCACATAAAAAAACACTTACGCTTTTGCTTAGTTGAGCATGTTAGAAGTCTCGTTTAAGCGTCAATAATTACTGAATATATTATACATTACATCAGCTTGAATTTCAAGAAAAATGAGTATACAAGCATCAACTTATAAGGAGTATTTTTTCGATTTTAATGTACCTTGTTTTTGTTTCTGTTTTCAAGAAATATTATTCACTCGCTCCAGTGTTTATTCTGCACACGATTGCTAATTATTAGATGTCTTCACTTGCTTTCTACAACTACCGACCCATTTTCTTAACCTAGCAATACTACTGACTGGACCCCTTAATCTTCTTTTTTTCCCATCTACGCATATAGCAGTGACATAAGCCGTTCCACCACCCCTATTCCCAACTTTTTTATATTTTTCAAATTTCGTAATAAATCCGTTTTTAAAGACGATTAACTGAAATCCACTTACATCAATGTACCAATCTAAACCCTCATATATAGAACCTTCCATCATGATGCTTCTAGCATCTTCGTCAAATTCAATCTCATAACATTTTTCTTGCTCATTAATGTATTTCAAACCTTTGATTAAGTTGATTGCTATAAATGGGCCAAGGCCTATGGTCAGAGGCATGAATCCAATCAAAGAAAATCCTACTAGGGAAAAGAGAGAAACGGTGTGCTGATTAAATAGAGAAACCACCAAAAAGAGGATAAGAAGTCCTCCTATAAATACCATGTTCATCTGTAGGAATGGTTTTATTAGTTTTTTACACAATCTTCTTTTGCTTACGACCATTTCTATCCTCTCCATAACATATCACATTACAAAGCGATTTGGCTTATATACGATTTGCCATAGCTAAAAGATTTTAATGTATTTCGATCGAACAGGGGCAAACTATATTTGTAACGCATTCACATTCTATCTATCTTTGAATCTAAAATGAAGTACACACTACCAAAAGATGCTATTCGTGTAGTAAGTTTTGGACATACTTGAGTTCTAATTATATTACATTAAAACCTTCTTTGGATTTAAAGTAACAATATAAATTACCGGTGATAATGTTGATAAAATTACTGCTCCTAATCCAACTACATAGAATAACCCTACAGTTTGAAGAGTTAACGATACTTCAAAGGCATCTACCATCTCCTCAATAGACATGTCGTTAGCCGGAATACCGATTGAATCAAAAGCCGTCCATTCACTTATTAACCCTTGATCATTATTCGCATCTTGTTCAGCGCGTGTAGCTTGTAATTCATTTACTAGCATGCTTTGTGATACTTGCGCCGATATAATATTTCCTGCAAATACTGCTAGAGTAATACCAACAAATGATGTGGTTACTATTTCTAATAAAATTTGAGAAACGATTTTTCCTTTTTTCTCCCCAATAGCTAAATACACACCCATTTCATAACGACGATCTCGTAAGAATAGCGTAATTAATAAACTTAGAATTAATAAAGTTGCTCCGATAGAAGTCCACAAAATCCAATTTGCAATATTTCGCATCGTTTGCATCGAAGGTGCTATATCATCAAACGTACTTGCTAAGTCTGTAAAATGGTGAAAATCCGGTAATAAATTTGCAGCAGCCTCTCTAAATTCGTCCATTAATAAAGGATCTTCTAACACGAAAATTGGAGTAATCAAGGGCCCACTTACAATATCATTTTCCAGTAAAACCCCTTCAGGGGTCTCATAGTCAGAAGCTTCCCAAGCTGCTAAATTGGCGCTCCCAACTTGATATGAAAATTCCTCGATTGCCCAGTTTGGCATGTAAATCCGATTATTATGTTCCAAAAAATATGCATCTTGTTGAGTATCTTCTTCTTCCGGAAGAACAAATAAACCAATAACATTAAATGAGAACGCAATTTTATCAAAGCGATATTCTTCCCTATACCAATGTTGGTGCAGTCGGTGCCCAGGCATTTGAATGATAGAGAACATTTCGAATGACGAACCTAAGGATAACTGATTCGTATAAGCAAAATCTTCAGAGATAATAACTGAGATTTCATCAGTTCCAGGAATCATATCAGCTGCTTCAAATTGACGTCCTTGGCGTAAAATAATTGAACCAGATTCAATTTGAACCATGTTAGTACTGTTGGTTCCACGAATGGTTTGGATATGGACAGGCTCATCACCCAAACGGAAATGGCTCATGCCCGCATATTCTAAATCAAAAGACTTGAAACGCGATTCAGCCATTGAATAGTCATAAAATGCTATTTGTGGCAATTGTCCAATCTCACGTACTTGTGCTACCATTAATGATGGTGCTGATTGCCAAAATCCATGAGGATCTGCTGCATCCCAATTTTGTACAATGTCTGATTCTAGAAATGCTTGTTGATCAAAATCTATCGACATAATCGGTTGCATATTGCGACGTAAGTTCACATCAGTATTTGCAATTGCACCATTAACAGCAATTGCTCCAGCGATAACTGACCCTAAAATAAATACAAAAATTAATAAGATAGCTGTTTTACCAGGCCTTCTTATTATACTTGCAATTGCTCTTTTAAAGAAATTCATATTTTCTGCCAAGAATATTACTTATCCTTGACATTCCTCCCTTGTGAATCGTACTAATTTTTTACTCTTATTAGAGAGTACGCATTGCATATTATATCACAAAATGGGTTAAAATGATAGTGGTTACTCCGGCTTTGCCAGGGCAGCACTATCTAATAACAGGTCATATTGTCAGACATAATAAGCCAATAAAAAATGTTACAGGTATACTTACAGCAACAAAGTATTAAAATTAAATTTAAACGCAGACAGGATTTGATGGGTTTTCTTTTACAGATTGGCCTATTTTTTATTCTTCCGAGAAATATTTCACCGAAAAGTGCGGAAAATATCTTTATTGCATGTTTTCATGGTATAATATCCATATAAAAAACACAATCCACGCTGGAGTGCTTGATAGCATTTTGCAAAAAATCCCCTAACGTCACCTATTGCTTGTGACGTAGCGTCATACAGTATTATAGCCCTTGAAGGAGGAGATTCTATGTCAAACTACACGACTGGAGAAATGGCTAAACTGTGCAATGTTTCGGTACGGACAGTACAGTATTATGATACGAAAGGTATTCTGCACCCGTCTAACTTAACTGAAGGTGGCAGGCGACTTTACAATGATGATGATTTGCAGAAACTTCGGCTCATTTGCACACTAAAAGCAATTGGACTTTCGCTAAACTCAATTAAAAACATTTTGGAAAGTGAATTGTCGGGAAAACTTCTCACAATACTGCTTGATGAGCAAGTAGAATTGCTTACTAACGAAATTGCCGAGCGGGAAAAACAGATGGAGATGATCAATACCATCAAAGAAAGCATTCACAACAAGACCATTATCCCAGCAAATACAATTCTTGACATAGAAGACACTATGGAAAAAAAGAAAAAGGTTCACAACATAAAAAAGCTAACTATCATTTATATTAGCGTCGGCATTGCAGCAACTTTAGGGCTCTTGTTCTTGGCGTGGCTTATAGCATCACGTATCTGGTGGGGACTTGCGGTATATATATCCGTCGCAATAATCAGTCTGTCGATTTCAGCTTTTCAACTAAAAGATAATGTGTTTATTTGCCCCAAATGCAACTCAGTTTTTAAGCCATCTTTAAGGCGAGCATTCTTTAGCACTGGCGATTATAAAGTGCGTTGGATGACTTGCCCCGAATGTGGGCATAAAGATTGGTGTATTTTGCGGAAACAAAAGTAGATAATTGGCAACAACTAGGACAGAGATTTTCTGCTGAAGTTTCAAGATTTATCTATTTTTGAGATGGAATGGCTCTCTTTGGTACATGATTTTCTATCTTATCACTGGCTAAGTTCAGCAAAGTTTACAAATTTTAATAATGATTTTTAATTGCTAGCTGAAACATCTACCTAACGTCAACCCCCGAATGCAATTGCTTGCACTCAGGGGTTTTTCTTTACATAAGTTTATAATTTTCTTGCTTTGATGACAAAAGTCACAGGCAGCATCTTCGCTTTTTCTGAAAAATCGTCACTACCAGCTTTAACCATATCATCATCAGATTCCTCTATCAATTCTTCAATGAAAAATCCTGCTTTTGATAGTGCATTAACATAGGTTGATAGCTTATAATCTGATAATGTCAGTGTACTATCGCCAAGAGATAGCGAATATCGAGACTCATCAAAATAACACTTT
>Ga0123355_10020625_pt1 | contig 10532 bp, 7 predicted proteins | sample TergutEmb28metaG_3_FD_89872 | JGI IMG/M metagenome (GOLD analysis project Ga0123355, IMG submission 89872) | Embiratermes neotenicus P1 segment gut microbial communities from Petit-Saut dam, French Guiana - Emb289 P1 | ecosystem: Host-associated > Arthropoda: Insects > Digestive system > Gut ... | reverse complement strand
TTTGAAATCAAGATTACACTCATGTTCCAAGCAAACACTGCTTTATGTACAACCATCCACCAATCAATAAAGCAACAGCTGACAGAAAAAAGAGCTTGTGAGTCACAGTGCTGCCAAATGGTCCGTGTACAAAAGTGAACGAAAGTAAGAGTAATCTCAGTTAGGTACATCACAACCTCGGCAAAGCAACCGTATGGACACCTGGTACATCCATTATCAATACCCACACAAAAATGGTCACCAAAAGTGCCCCTAATTCAGTACTGTCATGCCACCACATTGTGACAACCTCCTGCACTGAACAGTGGTCAAACAACACAAGATGGGTGCAGATGAACAGCACATAAACAGATAAAACTGAAGTAACAGAAGTCACATGTAAGACACACAAGTGCCCTAATCCACCTTGCAGACTGAATCACTATTATTACTATTACTAAAAATATCCAAATATCCTTGTTTGGGTCATCACACTGTGTCAGTATACATTAAAATACACGATATGGTGCTTTAGTGAGTGCAACACATTTATTATAAATATCTTCAAAATGTAAAAAGCCAAAAGTTTTGACCCCTCAATAAAAGAAATCATCATGACACACCAAGAGAGGCAATGTGCATATCACGTAACAATGAGGCGCGTTTGTGCAATGGTTGTTGTCGCTCAAAGGCGGTAAGTATCGCACATTGTGTGTTTCTGTAAGCTTCCACAGTTTTTTTCCACATTATCTCATGAAGGCGTGATAAAAAATATTACTGAAAACAAAATATGTGTTTTGATTTTCTCTACAACTTTTGTCTGAAACATTTCTTGTTCCAAGAAAAGCTAGCAAGAAATTGTGTACTGGTCTTCACGTAAAGTACCCGTTATTCTAGTCAGATTTTATTGAAACTTGAACTTTCTAAGCAGGTTTCAAAAAAAAAAATACTCAGATACCAAATTTCATGAAAATCCATCCGGTGAGAGCCGAGTTGCTCCAAGTGGACAGACGGACAGACGCAGCAAAGCTACCTGACGCTTTTTGCAATTTTGCGAGCACGCCTAAAATACAAAATGAAATTATAGCAATGCTTTTACATGTTAGAAATATTGAGATACCAAAGTTTCTCACACTGTTGTAAACAACACTGCTGCAACTGTCCTCTGTATACATCCGATATTTGACCCCATTACGGTTTCAGTGAAAAGCTGAAACACGTAGCAGACTAGGCAATTTTAAGGTCCTTACTTGATAAGTAACACCATTCAGCAATTCACACAATATTCCTAAAAAGTACTCAATTTGATGTAAATGTTCACACCCACATTATCTTCACATAACTCCATACAACACTTACCTACTGTGGACATCATAGATATTAAAATATCTTAATGGATATCACAGGATGCAAACAGTAACTCCATGTCTACCGTTATTCTGGTATATGTAAAGGTATATCCAAAAGTTCCCCATCACACCACTAGGACTGAGAACGGCAAGTAGTACAGCTTACTGCCACTAGACGCTGTAGTATCACTGTCTCAACAGTCAGTCTACTGAGTTTTGCAGCCATAAACCTCTGCACTGTTTCACAGTGGGCATTTACTGATGTGTCTGTGTGAAGTGTGATTATCAGTTTTCTAATGGCTGATTTGAGGGAACAACACATCTGAGATGAGTTCTGCTTCAAACTCAGTAAAATAATATCAAAAATGAATAAATGCTTAGAACAGCCTTTGATGATAATCCTGCGAGGAAAACACAGACTCTGAGCGGTACATGGTATACACCTTGGCAGGTAACTACTCTGATGGGAACGAAGACAGGCAATGTCAAAGGTAAACATAAATATCACTATCATGTCACGCTGGGAACTACTGGATATTCACTCATTTTCTGTGGATATTAAAATATCTTAATGAGTACAAGAGGGGAAAATATTTAACTCTAAGATTAAGTTCTTATAACAAAACCAACTAGATGCACCAATTTCTCAAATTTATTTTTGGAATGAAACTCTACATGTTTCGGACAGTTCCTCCATCCATCATCAGAAGCAAGCTGTCAGCAAACCCGTATGACATATACCATTGCTGTGTGTACAGTGAAAAACTCCTGATAATGGACAGACAAACTGTCCAAAACATGTAGAGTTTTATTCCAAAAATAAATTTGAGAAATTAGTGCATCTAGTTGGTTTTTATTATAAGAATTTATCATGGTGCACGGTCAGCTGAACGTCAAATTCCACGATTAAGGTCTTTTTTGCACATAACATGGTGTTGCAGGTATCCACATTCCAGAGGCAAACACCCGCCTACCTCTTCAGAAGATGGAGGCAGGTGTCCTCCGAAATATGGGCATTAAAATATAAAGAATTAATTTGCATATCATCACATCACCATATTCACCACAAAACCTCCAAATTTCATTTATATTTGATGTTCCTCTTTTCTGTTACTTGCGACATTCGGTAAATTCTTACTGGCCCAAAGACAACTGCGTACAAAACTGTGCAGCAAGAGGCACTTTACCATAACAGGTGACTTCAAATGTGGTCTGCATATTGAAGTGAAATGAAGATACTACACTAACAATAGCGGACAATGCCCACAAGTGTAAATACATATTCTATAATGCAAGCAGCATTCATGTTAATGCGCAGAACAGAAACACGTCTGTATAGAGTTGCAAAGAACCCAGCAGCCTTCACCACATCACTCACATTCCTGCCACCACCAACAGCACTGCTTCTAAAACACACAAGTTTGACAAAAATTAAAGGCACATTCATTCAGTTGGGCTCTAACCCTTGAAAACAAAGTAGCTTCTGACATTCATTAACTGCTATAACATGAAAATCTCTACATTCTGCCCACACACTCTATTGGTGCATTCCACATGACTCTCATAAAGAAAAAGAGTTCTTCCCTAAACAGCATTAACCAATTGGTTTTTGTTAACAAGCTCTGTTTTCTGTGAGGTAGAACAGAACGTTAAGTTCTGATTGTTCAGCTGTCCCAGATACACTTTGTGATGTGTACCGTAACCTCAACGTGTTACAGCCAACAGCCAACAGCCAACCAGAACACACAACAAAATACTCTGAATATACCGTCTTTTGAGAGACGATGTAACACCACGACAAAGAAAGATTATATAATGAAGTACTTCATAATTAGTATTCTCCATTACAAGTTATGATAGCTCAGTCGGCACAGTGAATATGCTTCTGGTAGGATGGTCTGGGCTTCGAATCCCAGCAAAAGAAACAGATTTTTCTCTTCTTTTGAATTGTCCAGACAAGTTCTGGGGCCCACCCAGCCCCCTACTCAATGGTCACTGGACCAGCGTTATAGCGGACGGGGCATGAAGCTGATACCTCACCTCCATCTAGTGCCGATGTTAAGAATGAGTGCAGCTAAACCTCCACATCCCTACATGCCTCCACAGCATGGACACAGAGAGCTTAACCGTTTAGCACAAATATTATTAGGTCAATAAAATCAAGGAGGATGAAAAGAGTGGGAAGGCTATAACTTTCAGGTTCCATACAATTCTGACAGGCTAAGCAGCTATCAGCCTCTCCAGCACTGCTCTATGGAGTCACAGCAACTTTCACTATTGTTCACTTCACCACAATTTCAGTATATTTGTCACTGATGTTTTCATACAACCTGGTGGCATACATGGCAACTGCAAAGCAAAATTAAGAAACAAAGAAACTCACAAACAGTATGTCATATCTGACAGCATTAATGGGGGAAAAGATACAAATGGATGATCAGTTATGCCACTTATGTAGATACTGTTCTACCAGAACCAAGCCACATACAGAGAGAACAAACATTTCAGGATTTGATAAATTAAACCTTGCCACTACCCAATGAGCTGTTGAAAATTGTTGTTAAATGAACTGCCAGGACTTAACATTAACATTCACAGCACTACATAATGCATATTGTCAAATAAACTAAAACAAAGCATATATATATATATATATATATATATATCTGTGTAACTTAGTGAGAAGAGTGAGTGTGGACTAACAGAAACGCTTGATAAGCTCTAGCCAGAACATGTCACCCTTTTGCTTCAAACCAGAAGACACATCACATGTGTTCAGAGGTATAACCATGGAACCTCAACTATACAAACAATGCTTATGGATTAATGTAGTACAGTATTTCAATGAGAAAATTACTGTACCAGGACTACAGTCTGCTGGGGTGTGATGCCATGCAGTTAGGCGGATAGGAGGTCCCTCCACAGTGTAGCATCCTTCTGAACTACATGGTGTCACATCCAGGAAGACCACAACCTTCACTGTTCCATAGTCACAACCGCAAGTACGTCAAATCTCACAATTTTACCAAAATACACAACCAATATTTCAACCACAACACTTGCAGACAAACTGATAAGACTGTGAGAACTAATGTTCTCACAGCAGTGTCGCTGGAGAGTCGAATCTCCTGGACCGTGACACCGTGCTGTAGTGTGAGTAGTTCCTGACATTATGTATGAACACACTAACTCCATATTCAAGGTATAGCAGTCCAAGTAGTCCATTCTTCTTGAACTGCTTGACACTGAAGACAAAAGCAATGATCCTTCATGACATCTGGAACTACTCACCCACCAGTGACACCAGGTTACGTCCCACAAGACTCAAATCTTTAGCAACATTACTGTAAGAACATCAAATCTCACAGCATCAACAATATCAATGTGACAATGTCTAATGTTTAATTTCCATTTTCCAAAATCTATTCATGAGTTACCACTTTCTGCACTGTATAAAGTAACATGACTCAAATACATTGAACAGGTTAGTTAGAAAGGGAAGCACATCCACCTGACAGCCATTGCATAAGCTCCATTTCTAATTAACTGATTCAACTGTGTTAGGGGGAAAAAAATGAGGTGTTAACCATACGTGAAAATCTTAGAAAGGTACCAATGGGCCAATCACTTTATGCCATGCATATCCAACATAAGTATTCACATTCCGTGTCGCATGGTGATGTCAAAAAGAATATTCATTACAAAAGCAAACCAAACAAGAAAAGTTCAACCATCAGCCATCCAAGAGTGAATTTCATTTTACAGGCAAAGATTTTCACCCCTTTCAGAAACCAGCTGCCTTCTGGTGTATCTAAAGTTTGTCAACTGTAGGCTTATGCTAATGACATCTGGTGTAAATTTAATTAGGTAAAAAACAGCCGTAAATATGAATTCGCATTTACTCCTTACTGAGGAGCACTTCACAAATACATCAGTATATAACTTGTATAGGGTCACAGGTCAAACACTATGAAACTACACTTTACTTTCTAAGATTTTCATTCCTAAATTTCTAATTAGGAAAAAGGAGACTAAGGTTAGAAATTTACCCCAGTTTCAGGGCCTGTCCACCTTGCCTCAGTCCCTCCTCGCCTAGTAGCGTCACTTGTTCTTCCTCCCGGCTGGGGTCCGCCATCTGCGAGGAGGAGCAGTATGTCGGGTAGCAGTAGCCGTGTTCAGCCTGGCAACAACCAACCAACCCCACCCCCTTGCTTGTTGTTGCACTCAGTGCAGGAAACCCTCATCGTGCAAGGCTCAAAACACATTTACATAGTCCATTCCCTACATACCCACTGTAATCACAATAAGCTCTTAAATTTTTATCATAATATTGTACATAAAGTGTAAATGTATAGTGTACTGCATGTTACACACATTTTATGTGCTCTGTACAAGAATCAAACATCTAAAATATTCTAAGTCCCTGAATGTATTTGTCTATGTGCACGCCCACGCGTGCGTGCGGCTTTTCTCTGATATTCGTTCGTTGGAGTTACTTAAGCCAGACATTTATTAACCACAGACACCAACATGTCAACCTAATTCAATGACAGAAGTGGATAAATGAGGTGCACACAAATTCCAAGCACCAGGTCATTGTGGCAATTAAATTTTGTACCGTGGTGCCTAATATCTGTAGGCCCTCAGTTTGGAACTTCCACCACATCACTCTTCTGGCATCTAGAACTTTGAGGCAGGTCCTACATTGTTGGAAAATCTCTGCACTCTTGGATTACCAAGTCATGCAACTAGATTCTGTTGCAAAGCACAGATAAACACTTCAATGTCGATACCCGTAGAGCTGTACATTTCTGCACATGTTGAATTTGTGAAAATACTGATTTAAACTTTGAAGTTACCTTATTCAACTATAAATTTAAAATAAGGCTTGTGCTGCAATGATGGTGTGAGCAACGCAAATGAAGCAGACAAATGTGGTCCATAGCTGAAGCTCGAGAATTTTGTATATCATATTAAAGATGCCAGACCTTCAAAACACAGGTAACATCCTAATGCTTGCACTTCACAAAAAGAAAACACATGCAAAGTGTGTATACTTTGCATGTGAAGTTATCTGTCTACAGTCACATCTGGACAAGGACCCTTTAAATCAGAATGCCAAAAAATGAAAAAACTAACAAAAAGGTAAAGGCAATACCTGCCTTACTTGCTCGTCTGGTATCGCCAATGGAGACAAATTAATTTTGAAATGTGAAGTTAAACAATATAACTGCAAAGTTTAAATTAATATTTGTGTGAATACAACACGAGCAAAGAAAGAAAATTTCCAATACCAAGGCTGAAACCAGCATATTAATATCCAAATCAAACTAAGCTCCTGCCTTGTAAACTGAAATACAAATGAATATGGAAGCTGTAACATTCACCTACACTTTGCCATGGAAATGAGCCACATCTCAGCGACTCAAATGAATTTTAATTTACATCTACCTTCAAATTACAGAGACAAATTGGTGCTTTCTGTTAAGAAATAACTGGCATAAATAAACATGCCTTCTAAATAAACATGCCCAGCAGTATAAATTACAACCCAAGGAGCATTACTTACACCCAGTATTGCATACTGAGAGGGCATTTAATTACAAATGCCTTCTTAAAGCACAAACTGCCAACACATATTTACACTTTCATGTTACCATATATGCTGCACAGCATAACTCAAACAGAAGGTAAAACATTCACATATTTACAATTAAGCAACTAGTGAGCCTACAGTGACACGGTATGTATAAGCTGCCAGGAAAACTCTTCAAGTTGTAACCTCTTAACTTTTAAAGTTTTCCTAACAACTGATACACCACATTCTTGGTTCACTGGTTCCATGCAAATGTTTTAAACTTTCCACAGCATGGACAGTAAGAATCCTTGTCTTTGAGGACATTACGCTGTATAGGGGGTAATTTTACACATCCCAACATTATCAAGGACCTCTGCAGCCCTGAACATGAGAGTACTACTGTCTATCAAAAAATCAGGGTATGTTAAACGTATCTGCTACACAGCACAACATCCCAGAACACCAAAAATGTCAATGGTTATGTTATTTTAAACATGTCAAATTGTCACCTGTTTGAATTACCGCATATTTCATGGCAAGTGTGCAACACAATCCGATCAGTTGGTACATAGTGAATCCTAAAGCAATTCTCAGCAAACATTGAAAGATTCACAAATGTGCTGTGCTTGTATTAACAATGCATGGGATTTTATACTGTCAATCATTTTTCTGCCGCAATGCTACAGACGTCTTCTAAATCAACGAGCACGTGCAACTTTGCAAATGTAGTTTTGAGCCCTGCAATAATGCACCATTTTCCATGCACCATACCCCTTCCCTTAATGATGTCACTTCATGGACTAGGAATGATCCGGCAAGGACTGGACAGGAATTATGCAACATACTTAAAATAAGCACTACATTTGCTTGCAAGCAGACCTGTGTCATAATTAAAGCTAAGTGCAAAGCCACGCTGTGAAGAGCCAGGCACACACAGTACAATAACAATAGCAATTTGCACGTTTGGCAGCTAAACAGCAACTGTTCTCACAACACCATCTGGAAGTACGACTAATTAAAAAGTATGAACACCAAGAACCAAAACGGTGCAACACAGCCCTCTTCCGCCCAGTCTTAAAACCCAAAACATCATTATCATCATCATCATCATCATCATCATCTTCAATTAAATGTCACTGAAAGCCCAAATCAGCAAATATCTAAGCTGCTACAACCTTGTACTCATACACCTTATGGTCCACATTTCTTACAACTTCAAAGCAAACCCCACATTTTTTGCACTGTATTAATCAAGAGAACTTGATTCACAAATGTCCAAACCTTGCAGACAAAACAACACCGTTTAGACACTGGGTCATACTTTCCACCTTGAAGCCATTCAGCAAACAAACTTCCCTATGCACAAGAAACGTAATCCGTTATTAGGCCGCTCTCTTACTACATGGACTGTGTACTACAAGCAATACCATCCCAGCTATGCCTACTGTTCCTCAAAGCTATCTGCACTACAAACAGTCACATCAACAAACACAAACAAATGTTAACTTATGTGTCACAAATGTGGCACCTGTCATTACTCCACACTGTACTAACACATGGCATTCCTACGCATTCCATTTTTGCGCTGTAACAGAACAATCAGACGTGCTGTTTGCATTCTCCACGCATTTTAATGGTACAATAAGACCTGATGGGGAAAAGATATTTCAGTCAGCGCACATTCCATCACAACAGCCAGACAAGCAACCCCCCACCATTCCAACAAGTTAGGTCAACCCATAATGCATTAAGATGGTGTTTCCTGCGATGTGATGTAAGTAGCTCAATAACTTGCAAGCTAAGTTGATGCCACCAGTATCAGGATACAAGAAGCATGTTCCTCCAAAACACTGACTGCTATCTGCCAACTACACGGCGCCACATCTGCTGAGACCAACAATTACTATTTACAGCTGTGAGAATATCAAATCTCACATAACCCCTGCTTTACTTCATCATATACAATGTAACTATAGCACCTTATTACACTCAGCCTACACACTTCACTTCACTTCACTTCACTTCACTTCATGAAACATCATTACATCTTACAAGGAAGCAAAAAATATGTCAGCATATGTCAAATCATAAGCAACCCTTCACACATTTTAACTGAACTGTCAGAATAATGTAAAACTGATACCCGCAGAATTATCAAAATATGCTTCAACTTCCAATTACAGAAACAAGCAACCCACCTCAAAACCTCAAAGAAACTAATCCACAATATATAACTACTAAACCGCCTTCAATGCACACGAAGCAGCTGTACAAATTGTGGATATTTACTGGCCACGAACAATCCATCACATCCACCACAACTTGACTGTCAACACTGAGGCAGCCATGCAATCAGTCAGAGGTCAACCACAAGCAGCATATTCTCTAACACATGCCTCTCAAATTACACAAAGTATCAGTCTAACACTTTTAAGGCAGATAAACACATCATGGATGGTTTATTTTCCATGCAACACAATCAAAATAAAATTAATTTGCTCCACTAGCGTCTATATGCAATACTTTAAGTACAGAAAAATACTAACAAAACAACCAACAACCAACCAACCAATCCATGCAGCAGAGCCCTTCTTGAGAAGCTGATAGTTGTTCAGCTAGTTACAAAATTCTCTGCATTTTATGGAAACCAAGTGTTCACACAACAGCCCACCACTTGCCCCTTTCCTGAGCCAGATGAATCCAGTTCAAACCCTCCCATCATACTTCCCTAAGATGAACTTTACAATTATCCTCCCATCTATGTCTAGGTTTTCCAAGTAGTCTCTTTCATTCAGGTTTCCCCATTCATCTTCTCATCAATGTTTGCTGCATGTCTCATGGTCATCGATTTGATCACCCTAATTATATCTGATGAACAGTACAAATCATAAAGCTCCTCACTGTGCAGTTTTCTCCAGTCTCCTGTTACCTCCTCCCCCTTAGCCTCTCAAATATCTTCCACAACACCCTATTCTTGACCACCCTTACTGTCCCAGACCAAGACCCACATAAAGCAACAGGCCAAATTATAGCAGAGAAACCTAGGGAAGTCATATAGAAATAATTACTGAAATTAAACACACTAAAACAAAATACACAGTTCTCTAAAATAGAAGGTAAATGTGAGGTAAATTTCACCCTATTACAGGCCATGAAGGCCCAAAGGGGGAGTAGAGGTACAGCTCTACTCGTTCTTTAACATCGGCGCTAGATGGGGGTGGGTGGTCAACGCCAAACCCCGGCTGCTTTACCCCCGGGAGAGAACCGCTACCCATTGCATAGGAGGCTGGGTGGGCCCCAGGGCTGGTCCGTACGGGTGCAGAAAATCTCGCCCCCACCGGTATTCGATCCCCGGACCGTCCAGCCCACAGCGAGTCCCTATACCAATAAAATCAAATAATAAAATGAACACTTCCTAGAAAGTCAAATTAAGGTGCAGGCCTCTTTTTTCAAACTGTTTGTGGCTCCACAATTTAATCTTCAAAAACAGCGATACTTGAAATGACAAGCGGACAAGCATAACCCAAACAGCAGTGCTGCCAAACTCTCCTTCCTGTCTTGCTACTTCCCTGTCATATTGTCCCCCCTGCCCAATGCAAACTGCACAAAATTACATTTCACACTCT
>Ga0123355_10020624_pt1 | contig 10532 bp, 8 predicted proteins | sample TergutEmb28metaG_3_FD_89872 | JGI IMG/M metagenome (GOLD analysis project Ga0123355, IMG submission 89872) | Embiratermes neotenicus P1 segment gut microbial communities from Petit-Saut dam, French Guiana - Emb289 P1 | ecosystem: Host-associated > Arthropoda: Insects > Digestive system > Gut ... | reverse complement strand
GGTCTGCATCATGGACTGGTCTGCATCATGGACTGGTCTGCATCATGGACTGGTCTGCATCATGGACTGGTCTGCATCATGGACTGGTCTGCATCATGGACTGGTCTGCATCATGGACTGGTCTGTTACATTGGACAAGTCCTGTCACTTATAAGCGAGGTCAATGCGTGACCTCTGACCAAAAGACAGGAGGACGTTTTATGAAAACTAAAACGAAAAAGAGAGCATTTTTGGCAGTTGTGATGGCACTTGCTATGCTTATATCAGCACTAGCGGCTGTGCCTGTGTTGGCGTGTGATGGCGATAACTGTGATGATGCTGTGCATGGACATGTGCGTCAAGGGCGTGGTCAAAGCCATAATCGTGTTGAACTTGATTATGACAACGAGCATAGAGCCTACATATTATGGCGTTTTGCCAATGATGATGAGCTGAGAGCGGCTATCGAGGTGTATCGTCAGGCTGGTTATTCCATAGCCCTTGCCTTGGGAGATGAGCCTACGCCATTAGTAATGAATCCCGATGGTGAATTCATCGGTGTTTATGATGAGATTCTTTCTGAGGCACAGGTCATATGGGCTTGGCACAACTTTTATTCTGTAAGCATTGATACCGACTTGCTGTCTGTTTTCCAAGTTGGCTTTGGGTTTTCACGCTTTGTTCAACAATGTTGCATGATAACTGTCAGAAGAGGTATGAGCCAATCTGAGAGAGTGTGGCTGGTGACCACCTTTACACATCTGAACGTAATTGGGCGATATTGTTTTGTGTATGTTGTGAACGTTCCTTTTGATTATGTCTTACGCTGCTTCCCTCACATCGTAACTGGTGTAGGTTGGGATCAGGAAGAATGGCATAATGCACATGGATGTCCAGGTTTTTAGGTTTATAAAGGCGATGAGGTACTTATGAAGAATTTGCTGGAAATGCTGAGACAAGATGCTTTTGGCTTGCTTGTGGCTGTAGTTTTTCTTTTAGCCATAGGGTTTGTGATTGCTGTTGCCACATTTGGTTTAATATATACCAGCCGCACTCCATCCTATGTAGTTGTCAACATGAACCCGTTGCACGAATCCAGACTTCTGACTGTCAGAGATTTTGAGTTTGATATATCTGACGAGATATTCGCGGCATTGCCTGACAATATCATGGTGGAGTATTTTGAAGATGCACGTCATGGCAACACATTGGGGCTAAGCATTGCGGACATCAGCGGACTCACGACGCACGATTACTTTGAAATTCGTGATGAAATGGCAGATGCCTTTGTTGATGCACTTATATCAGTCGGACTTGCACAACAACAAGTTTTTCAACATACGTTTGATCAACTTCGTTCGTTTTTCTCCAGACATCGCGGTTTTTCAATATGGCCGGATGTGTCTGCGTATGTGCCTGATGCAAGTCATACCAGAATCGAAGTTCCGCGGCCATCTATAGCTGAAATAGCACGTGAGTTGGGCTGGTATCTGGCTATCCCAATTTTTCTGCTCATAGCACCGCTGGTTGTGCTGGATTTGCGCATGAGAAGGTGGCGTAAACGCACATTTGGCATCCAGGAAGTTTAACGGAAACCGACACCTGTCCTATATGGGCGGGTGTTTTGCTACCCACGGCAGTCTGATTTGATACGTACCTTTCCAATCAACTGTAGGGGCGACCGCCAACACCCGCAATCTAAATACCAAAAAATGTAAGTTATTGCAGTAATGCCACCTTGCTACTGCTAACGCTGTAGGGGACGCCGCCCTCGGCGTCCCGCTGACAACAAATGCCGCCCTTACATTGATAACGTAACACTCCATTTCCTGTGAAAAATTGTGCATACCGAAACGATTGGGATGCCGAGGGCGGCATCCCCTACACTTACAAATAATTGCATTTTAGGTTGCAGGCGTTGGGGGCGACCATAGGTCGCCGCTACAAATTTACAATAATTCAAATATTTGCCTCAAATCAGAATGCCGTGTATAGGGATTGACAAAACGGCGCAACAACGCTACAATGGAAAAAAGGCGGTGTGCTATGAAAAACTTTGTGAAGATGCTAAAACAAGACCGCATCGGCTTGGCCGCGCTGGTACTCTTTTTGTTGGTCGCGATTTTCATTACATTCATTTTGCTTGTTAATGTGATACACCTTCAGCGTTTCACGACGCCTGAACGTACAATATATGCAAGTGAAATTCCCCTGCATGAATACACTTTGTTAAGGCTGGGCGGTGCTACCGAGGTCATATCTGATGAATCATTTGCGGATTTGCCGGATAATATCGAGGTTTTGCGCAATGGCAGCGATATTTCCTTTAGGCTTGCCAGCATCACGCGCCTTACGGCATATGATTACTTTCATTATCGCAGCATTGTGGAGGATGCCCTTGTTGCCTTGATGCTTCAAGCAGGGTTTTGGTCTGATACAGGTGACAATCATCTTGTCTCACTTCTGGCAAGAGGCCGCATTGCCATGACACAATATCATGTGACTGCTGAGATACATACGCTCGGATTTGCGCTGCCGGAAATATCCTTTATGGAATTAGTGCAAGGGATAGGCTGGTATCTGGTCATACCGATTTTTATGTTTGTGGCACCTTTGGCTGTGCTGGACTTGCGCATGAGAAGGTGGCGCAAACAGCAATTCGGCATCAAAGAAGTTTAGCACAAGCTGACACCCACCCAATATATTGCCTGATGTTTTAGACTAAAATAATTCCCAAGAGATTCCAGCGACAAAAATTTCTATCAAATGGCAAAAAAGTGCTTGACAAGCACAGATAGTTATGATAAAATAATCATGTAATCGATTACGACATGGACTGGTCTGGTCTGTAACATGGACTGGTCTGTAACAATGGGCTAGTCCTGTCACCCACAAACGAGACTGTTATAGTCTCTAGTTGACGACAGGAGGTTGTCTTATGAAAAACAAAAAGAAATCATTTTTGGCAGTTGTGATGGCACTTGCTATGCTTATATCAGCAGTAGCTGCTGTGCCTGTGTTGGCATGTGATGGTGATAGCTGTGATGCTGTTGCGCATGGACATGTGCGTCGTGGACAAGGGCATAATCATGTTGAACTTGATTATGGGCAATTACATACTGCATATGATTCAGAGGCTCTGCAAGTTTATTTAGACTTGGGGTACACAATTGCAATCGTGTTAGCAGATGGACAAGCCACACCTTACGTTGTTGACCCTAGCGGAGTTCATATCGAAATCGATAATGAAAAATTGCCTGCTGTGTTAGTTGAGTTTGCATGGAACGCTTTTAGTCGCATGACTTCAAGTGAACACTTTGCTGAAGCACTTACCCAAGACTCATCACGACATGTTGCTTTTGGTATTATGATGCCCTTTATTGGGGGATGTTGCATGAGTACGCACACAACTTGGACACTCTTGGGTGCAACGCATTGGCGTCATCTTCTTTTTCGGGAAATCGGTGGTCCAAGTGTATATTGTGACGTTGTAGCTCACACGTGGCTTCGGATAGTGCATATTGCATGTCGTCCTTATCTCATTTTACTTTCTGACATCCATCAGGATGCCGAACGCCATTCGCATTGGATGTGTTGGTGATTTCCATTCCTACGATAGGAGAGATTTTATGAGCAGTTCAAAAAAAATCATTTCGGCGTTGTGTGTTATCTGCACAATACTCGCTTGCACTCTTATTGCCGTCATTGTGTTCAATGACACGGACAGGCAGAGTGCCCAAATGGCAGATGCTTTCGATGAAGGCATCCAAGCGGTAAGCAATATCGAACAAGCCCACGCTTCTTTGCCGCCACTTACGCTTGCAGAAACATTCCGGTTCTGGCGAGAAGCGGACGATATTGACGTAAACGAAGTCGCTTTGATGCGCAATTTCCACTTTGATGTACCGGAGGAATTTTTGACCAGCATCTCGGGCATTTATGTAGAGCATGACGGCGATACCCTTACATTTCGCACTTGGCATACCGCAGATGATAATATGCTGTATCCGCGGCATCTTTTGGACAGGGCATTAAATCACTTGGCCGCAATGCTTGTAGAAACAGGTCAGCTGCCCGCACATCTTGCAGGCCGCGAATTGATGTCTTGGCTTTATAACAGAGGAGTGGAAATTAGCTACTTCAACATGCCGTTTCGCCCCTTCCCCTTCTCTATTTTTTAGTTTAGGTTACAGTTATCGAATTGGACACCCGCTGATTTTCGGCGGGTGTTTTTTAGTGTGAAGCAGGGTCTGCCCCGTCGCCTAATTCCAATGTCAGCCCAACAGGGCAATGGTCAGAGCCATACACATCCGCATAAATCCGCGCATCTTTGATGTTATCCGCCAGGCGACTGCTGACCACAAAATAATCAATGCGCCAGCCCACATTACGCTCTCTGGCTTTTGTTACAACAGACCACCACGTGTATGCCCCTGTCAAATCAGGATACAGATGGCGGAATGTGTCTGTAAAGCCGCCTGCAAGCAGGTCTGTAAATTTGCCCCGCTCTTCGTCAGTAAAACCCGCATTGCGCCGGTTTGTGCGCGGATTTGCAAGGTCGATTTCTTTGTGTGCCACATTCAAATCGCCGCACAGCACAACAGGCTTTTGTGCGTCCAAATCTTGCAGATAGTGCAGGAATGCGTCTTCCCACACCATGCGATAATCCAGCCGCAGCAGCTCATTTTTTGAATTAGGCGTGTAGACATTAACCAGATAGAATTTATCATGCTCCAGTGTCACCACACGTCCTTCGTCATCATGCTCTGCAATGCCGATTCCGTAGGAGACGGACAAGGGAGGTTTTTTGGCAAAAACAGCCGTGCCGCTGTAGCCTTTGCGCTTGGCATCATTGAAATAAAAATCGTAGCCGGGAAAGTCGAATGTCAGCTGGTTTTGCTGCATTTTGGTTTCTTGTATGCAGAAATAATCTGCATCAGATTCTGCTAAGAAGTCGTGAAAGCCCTTTTTGGCGCAAGCACGCAGGCCATTAACATTCCACGAAACAAATTTTATGGTTGATTTCACGTTGTTCCTCCCTTTCTTATCATTTGCAATTCACTATCATCAGGGTTTTGTGCAACAAAATCGTATTTATTGTACAGCCCTATTGCATTGTGATTAAGCAAATCTGCCGCTAAAAAGCCCTTTATCGCGCCATTTTGCACACCATATACAATGGCCTGCTGCATTAATATCTTGCCCAAGCCACGCCCTTGATACGGCGGGTCAACGGCAAGTTCCCTAATCCACATAGTCTTGCCGCCATCATAGATCGAAACACAGCACAAGCCCGCAATCACGCCATCTTGACGCACAATGATGACCTTGCCTTTTGTCAGCCAGTCTGCAAACCACTCAGCCGTTTCGCCCTCAAAACCCCTGGATTGCAGGCGGCAACGCTGTGATAGTTCAGATACCAATTTGCAATCCTGCGCCGCAAGGTATTCAAGGGCAGCGACATCACCAAGGCGCAATGCCGTTTTCGCCAGGTCTGTGTTGAAAAAATCGGCATATTCGCCCCATTCAATAAAGCCAATTGCCGCAAGCCTTTGGGCATATTCACGCGGCACAAAATGCAGGCGCAAATCTCCCTGCATGTCAGCGGCAGCTGCTATCAGGTCGCCAAAATTGTTCACCGCAAAATGGAGCATCGATGGAGCGGGATTGCTACTGTCGTCCCGCAATAAAATCATTTCCGCGTCATCCCGCACAACCACGGCGTTTTTGCAGTCATCAAAATCCAGATAACCCATTGACGAGTACTTATAGTCCCTTGCTCTTGCCGTTATTGCCTCTAAAACATTTTTGTCTATCATATTGTTGTGTCCTCCACGTCATTTATATTATTAATTTTATTCTTCGCAAAAACAAACCTATAAACCAAATACGCCAACAACGCGCCAATTACCTGCATGACTATAAAAATCATCCCGTCAATCGGTCTGATGCCCAATATAGTATCTGTAAACATTCGTGCAACTGTCACCTGCGGATTGGCAAACATGGTGGAGGACGTTGACACAATCTGTCCGCCGACCAATAGCCCGATGATGATTGAAATCATGCTTGATTTTGCTTTTACGAGTAGCAAAATTGCCATCACAAGGATGAATGTGCCAAAAACCTCGCCGATAAACACATGCCCGCTTCGCACGTTGTCCGATATTGCCAGGACAGAGCCGACTTCGTCAAAAAACATGAGATGGCTGATTATCATGCCGATTATGCCTCCGGCAAACTGGACAGTCACAAACAACGCCGCCTTTTGTCTTCCTATCCGCTTTTCCGTAAGCATCACCATCGTGACAACAGGATTAAAATGCGCGCCGGAAATCCGTCTGAAAATTTCTATCAAGGCGCAAAGCACAAAAGCGACTGCAACAGCATTTGCAAGCAACGCAACACCTATTGGTGCATCCGAAACTTCCGTGAACATAATCATGGGAGATACAGCCGCCATCACTAAAAACATCGAGCCCAGCATTTCGGCAACCAGCTCTTTTGCGGCAACTTGGTTTTTTGACTCATTCATTTGCAATCTCCCACTCTGCCAGCAATCCATTGAGCTTTTCATCCAACGCCGCCCGCTGCAAATACACCTCACCTGCATGTACTGCATCAGTGGCCACCTCGTCTTGCGCCAGCACCTCGTCTGCCGTAGCCTCACCATATCAACCTCGTGGGTGACGGTCCAGTTAACACCGTTAAGGCAATCAATAATGCCAAGATTAGGGATTGTCTGAAAACATTCCACGAATCCATCAATCCGTCGTCAACAACTCTGCCACCGATTCTCGTAAAAACTCTTACAGCGCAGGCACAAGATTATGACATATAATCCCTAAAAGCCCTAACTACTGGAAAGGATAATGCTTGTTGAGTAATTTGAGCCATCAACTCAAAATCTGGATAACCATTTTTGCTGGGTAGCTTGAGAATAGTGTTTTCGATCCTATTTTTTCCAAATTTTCGTGCGTATACATATTTCCATTTCTCTCGCGTGAACATATAGGAAATGAAATATAGGGCATCAATGGGTACATACATATCGTCCTTTGGTTTAATAATTGCCACTTTATAAAATGCGTAAAAACAAAACTCTTGCACAAAGCTTGAACACGTGCTACCATCAGTTGCGACAGTAATACATGGGGGATCATATACGGTATTTGTGTTTTTCCATGAAGTCACCCCGTTCATAAATTCGCTTGTAGAAACAAAAGGTATTCCGCCGTCTGTTAAATCTTCCATTTCCTCTTTGCCACCAAGGCTTACATCAAAATAATCCTTCACACGAAATTCGCCCACCGAAATGTCGTCGATGCAAATCCTACTGCTTCCACTAAAAATGTCAAAAGTAATTGTGGTAGGGGATTTGCTTTGCGCCTTACTGTCGGATAATCTCCAGGCATTACTTATGTAAAAGGCAGCATGTTTTCTTACAAAAATTTCGAAATCCTTTACAAACTTGTGATTTATCATTTCGCCCGAATCTAGAAACGCCTCGGGGACCCATTCAGGTGCATTGTCATCTAAGACCCTATGCCCACAGAACTTATCTTTTTCTTTCTTGCTAAAGAAGCACTCCAGTAATTCGCCTAATTGCCCTCCATCTTGTTCTATTCGAGACTTCTTCTTTGTTTTATATCCGTCATTAGTTATTCTGCCAAAAAAGACTTTTTTACTCTCGTGCGGCACAGATTTTTGCAACATCATTATGGCAGTATTATACGAAGCATATGGCGCAAACAAGTCTGGGGGCAAGGTGGCAACAAACAATAAGCTATGGTCTTTTAGCAATTCCCTATGCCATCTCGTAGTCTTTACCAAAAGCGAGTACGGAACAATGCTTACCAAGATTCCTCGCTTCTTTAAGCTCTCAATACCTCTATTGATAAAGTCTGTTGCAGGGGTATCTGTTTTTTTATGCGGAAAAGGAGGATTCATCAATACGAAATCAACAGGTTTATTAGGATATGTTGAATTTACAAAGCAATCTTCCTTGATAATACCGCTTCTGCCATCTCCGCGCAATATCATATTAGCAACACATAAAGCAGCTGTCCCTGGTTCTGATTCCATTCCGAAAAGATTATCTTTCAGTAGAGTTACGGCATCCTCGTATGGCAAATTATTTTTTATTATCATCTCATTTAGCGAGCCAATCAAAAAGCCACCAGTACCGCAAGCAGGGTCAAATACAACATCATCCCTCCCCAGACTTATGAGCTTACAAACAAAATCAATAATATGTCTTGGGGTGAAATATTGTCCTATTGTATTGCCGCCTGTGTATCTAAAAAAAGTCTCATATAGCTGACCCAAATAGTCATGTTCATTTCCGAAGCTTCGTATATTTAGCTTGCTTAATATGTCAATTATTTCCCAAGCCCTTGAAGCTAACATTTCATTTTCAATATCAACACGCAAACTTTGTGCAAGCTCAGGCTTATTAGCTTTCCTTAGTGCTAATTCAGCATTTGAATTTACCTGATTGAGTACAATGTTTTTATCCGTTGACACATCACCCTTCCAGAGTGCTAACATGAATGTGGCAGCAATTATTGGTCTAAATTCATCTTTTATTTTACACTCTCGCAAAATCTCGTTCATAAGTTCAGCATAACTGTTTAATGCACTTTTGGTTGGTATTTCTGGATGAACATTAAGGCTATATTTATCAGACAAGATACGTATAGCTTGAGTGTAAGAAGGTATCCAATCTACCTTCAGCCCATTCAAGGTCAAATCTGCCCAAGAACCATCAATGTACTTACAAACTCTGATTGAAAATAGTTCTTCGTGCGAGCCTGCAATCCCAACACAAATAACATCAATATTTTTCGCCCTGCAGAAATCACCGTAATGTGTTGCATCTGCTATTGCCTCATCAATCTTGCCAGAATTAGACTTGGTTTCAATCACAACTACAGGCTTCAATCCTAAGCGAGAATCTACAAGCAAAAAATCAGGTCGCCCATAAGATTCACCCTTTTTTGAAGCAACGGAAAATATGTTATCAAGAGCACGGTAATTTTTGTACTCCCCCTCTTCCAGCAATTGCCCACCGCTCATTACCGAGGTCGTGTTCCAACCGCGTAGCTCCAATAAGTCAATAGCCGTCCTACGTGCCCTTTGTTCAGAATACTTCTTCATGAGAAAACTCTCCTTCCAGACTTATGGTCGTCTATGCTACATTCATTAAATTGTATAGGAAAATCTCAGTTATGTCAACACTGCACCTCTTCCCACTCTGCCAAAAGACCATTGAGCTTTTCATCCAACGCCGCCCGCTGCAAATACACCTCGCCGGCGCGTGTTGCATCTGTGGCCACATCGTCTTGCGCCAGCACCTCGTCCGCCGCTATAATGGCCGTCTCTGTCTCCGCAATCTGCTTTTCCAGCCGCTCGATCCGTGCCTGGTGCTTCCGCAGACGTGCCGCTTCTTCTTTTTTGTCCAGCCACTCCGTTTTGCTATCGCCAATTACTACGGCATCTTTGCTAACTTCGCCCGCTTCACGTCTTTCGTCTTTTTTCTCCAGATAGTAGTCATAATTCCCAAGATACAGCGTCGCGCCATCTTTGGTCAGCTCATATATCTTTTCTGCGGTATTATTGATAAAATAGCGGTCGTGGCTGATGTACAGCACTGTGCCTTCGTAATCCAGCAAGACATTCTCCAGAATTTCTTTGGAAAATAAATCCAAATGGTTTGTGGGTTCGTCCAGCATCAGGAAATTAACATCACTCAACATGAGCTTACACAAGGCGACACGTCCGCGCTCGCCGCCGCTTAAAGCAGAGATGGGCTTATCCACGTCATCGCCAATAAATAGCACCGCCGCCAGCGCATTGCGGATTTCAAGATTTTTCATGCGTGGATAAGTGTCAGACATTTCTTGGAAAATAGTCTTTGACATGTCGCTGAATTTCAGCTCTTGGTCATAATAGCCGATTTTAACATTCGTGCCAAGGATAACGGCAGGGTCGCCCCATCTTAGCATGTTAAAAAGCGTCGTTTTGCCAACGCCGTTTTCCCCAATCAGCGCGACCTTCTCCCCGCGCTTGATTTCCATATGCACGCCGCCAAACAGCATAAAATCATCAAACATTTTTTTGCCGCCCTTAACCATCAACACATCATTGCCGCTTTGTTTTTGTGGCGACAATGCCAGCCGCATCCGCTTTGGCGCATCCTGCGGCCTGTCTATTCTGTCCACCTTTGCAAGCATTTTTTCCTTACTTCTTGCCCGCCTGACGGATTTTTCGCGGTTAAAAGAGCGCAACAGCGCGATGCTGGCCTCCTGCCGTTTGATTTCTTTTTGCTGGCTGGTATACTGGTGCATCGCAATCTCAAAATCAGCCGCTTTTGCGTCAACAAAATAGCTGTAATTGCCACCATAGCTTTTTGCAACGCCGTGTTCCACCTCAATCACCTTTTTGGCCACTTTGTCAAGGAAATAGCGGTCGTGGCTGATGATGATAACGGCCTTTTCATATTCGCGCAGAAAATAATCCTCCAGCCACGTGATTGCGGCAATGTCAAGGTG
>Ga0123355_10020622_pt1 | contig 10533 bp, 9 predicted proteins | sample TergutEmb28metaG_3_FD_89872 | JGI IMG/M metagenome (GOLD analysis project Ga0123355, IMG submission 89872) | Embiratermes neotenicus P1 segment gut microbial communities from Petit-Saut dam, French Guiana - Emb289 P1 | ecosystem: Host-associated > Arthropoda: Insects > Digestive system > Gut ... | reverse complement strand
TCACAAGCACTAGTAGACGCATTGAACCCAGCCCCGCCAGCAGATCCAGTATTTGTGTTGGGTCCAGACGGACTACCAACATTGGTAGTATTCCAACGCGACACACAAGTAATCTACACATTCAGCGTAGGAACAGGGCAAGGGACAGTACATACAATAATCCAACTTAGGAATGCGGATTCTGACGAATTTGATGTAATGAATCCAATAACATTGCCATCAAACGATACAGAAGACTATACACTTCCAACAAAAGACGGATATGTATTCAGTGGCTGGGAATGGACACATCCTACAACAAACGTGGTTTATGTCGCGGAGGCAGGTTCAACATTCCAAAACCCAATCGTCCCTGGCGAAAGTATTAACTTTACCGCAGTATACACACCAGCCGAGTTTCACATTAACCAAGACGGTGGTGAAGGTCCATTCACAGTAAGTGGTAGTCTGCAAACAGTAAATATCCAAAACTCAACAGTAACACTTACATTCGATGGAGTATGGACACCAACCTTGGTATGGCAAGTACTTACGGTAAATAATACTTGGGAAGTCATAGGCGAGAACAACGGAACCCTTCAACTAGGACAAATAATCAATGAGCGTGGGTACGAGTTCTTCCAAACACATGGCATACGCCGTACTGGTGTACTTACCCCATATTACCTAGTCGGAGACCTTTACTTTAGGGTACAAGACACAGAGGACTTCCGTGTTATCAACGTAGTAACAAACATCGAGGGTGCAGGTACATTTAATTTAACGCACGATGGTAATGTAATCCCTGTAGAACTTCGAACAGGTAACGGTGTACGTATAATGCTGGACATGGACTTTCCAATCACTAATTGGAGCGCAACTCAAAACCAACACTTTGATGATTATGCAGCAGTAATAACCCTCAGAGACCCTTCAGATGATATACAAAATATATCGTTCCCGATTGGTCTAGGTGCAGGCGGTATTAACGCACACGGCTGGACAATCGAAGTTAACTTTACAAAGAACGAATATGACTTTAATGTTGTGGCAAAACATATGATCAATGGCAATTTTGTTGAGATTCCAGATGTTTTTGATTCACTGGTAACACCAACAATCAGCATTAACCTTGACGGAATAACTGCAACTGTCTTGAACATCACAGCATACTTGGAAATCACACACGGTACAAGCACATTCAGATTTGTAACATGGCTTATATACAACAACTATCGCGACATCTATGAGCCGCTGTTCCATGTTAACGGAGAACTAAATGCAGACTTCCTAACAAATAGTCTGTGGCTTGCCGATTACCTAAATGGTCATGTCTTAATTGTTGCAGAGTACGTTGAAACATTCCAGGTAAACATAAGCATAGCAGGCGGTCAGGACGATCATGGTATAGTTTTCATCGAAACAATTGACGGTGAAAGCATTACTCATTCAGGGTCAGTTAATGCACGCTTTGCTCGAGGCTCACACATTACAATCACAGCAATTCCAGGCAGAATGTTTGAAATCGACCAAATCTGGGACAACATAAACAACGAAGGCTTCGAAGTTGAAGAGTTCGAAATAACAGACCTTGACGGAGACGTAGACATGTCAGTTCGCTTTAAGAACAGACAATTCGAATTCATCTTCTATCGAGGGCTTGTAACTGACACAACAACAACAATGATGCCGATTCTTGATGGCAACATGTTCGAAGTTATGTTTGGCGAACCAGGTGTAGCAAGAGCAAACATCCAAGTAGGCGATTGGCTTGCAGGCATAAATGAAGTACAAACTATTGCAGGTCACAACCTCAAACACTTTGAAATCAGAGACAATCAAGGCAACGTATTGCTTGTAATAGATGAAGACTTTGCAGGCAAAACAATGGATGAAGCATTCTTGAACGCAGCACTAGACAGGGTCACACGATTTGCAATAGTAGCGGTATATCAAAGAGTGTACGTGCTAAATATCGGGATAGCGGCAGGGGATGCTCCATTTGGTTCATTCCAAGTGTTCCACTATGGCGAAACAGAGGCTACAACAGACCGTGAATTCGCATTCGGAGACAGGGTAACAGTAGTAGTAACGGCTATACCGAACTACCACTTTGTGACGACAAACACAATGCCAGGAAGCACATTCACATTTACAATAACAGCAGACAGGACAATCTCATTGAGATTCGCGCCAACCCCAAAAACAGTAACACCGTATTTAACAACAAAAGGCAACGGTGAACTTACATCGGACAGAGAAGCCGAAGAGAGTCTAGTTATCTACCAAACAATCACACTGACAGCAACACCAGGATTTGGACAAGAAATCAGGTCATGGACATTATTCGGAGAAAGTCTAGGTAGTTTTGGAGTAAACGATATAACCCGAGTGTCAGACACACAACTAGTGGTAACACTAAACGCAAGGATATTGGGATTGATAACACAAAACCAAGGACAACTAATCAGTGAAGTAGAGTTCGGAATAACGTTTGGAATGATAATGATGATAGTAGTACCATCAGCCCTATTGTTGTTGCTGATAGCATTCTTGATATTCTATTATATATCATTAAACAAAAAGAAAAGAGTGATAAAAGCAATGATGACAGAAGACCTGCGCAACAAAATAGTGATGAACACAGGCGACTTCATCAGCGGACTACGAGACGGGACAGAAACAGGGCAAGTAACAGACGAAGACGTCAAGAAAGCCATGAAAGACAAAAAGAAACCTAAAAAGTAAAGAGTTGCTAATAGAAACACAAAACAAAAACTCGGGAATCCATCCCGGGTTTTTATTTTGCCTACAAGAGTTAAAGTTGCTATAATACATTATGAATTTTTCAAACATTAATACAAACCTCTACAAGTCTTTTATCGCTGTATACGAAAACAAGCATATGCGAAAAGCCGCCGAACAAATCCATATAACCCAATCTACAATTTGGCATAATGTGCGTGAACTTGAAAGGCAGTTAGGAGGCGTTCAATTATTCATTGCGCACCCAAAAGGTGTTGAACCCACGCCAGAAGCAAACGCGCTTTATGAAAAAGTTCACAAAGCATTTGGAATTATTCACAGCGGTGAAAGTGACATTGCTAGACCGCATAAAGACAGCCGCCTTGTCTTGCGTATAGGTTGCCCAGCCATGATTACAAACACATTATTGCTGGATTACATCATTGACTTTATAAAACTTTATCCAGACGTTAAACTTGAAATACATGAAAAGCCACAAGCAGAACTTGTCGAGATGCTTGCTCGTTGCAACCTTGATGTGCTTGTGCACATGGGTACCATTGCAGACACCAGCGCTTTTCAATGTACTTTGCTAAAAAAGATGCAACACACCTTTTTTGCTAGTACCGACTTTGTTGCAACATATAATCTACCAAATACTATATCAAGAGAACACCTTCAAACTTTACCAGTAATTCTATTCAGGAATACGTTCACACAGGAATTACTGGAAAAGTTGCAAATCAATATAAATCCTGTGTTTGAGGCTTATACATCGGCAACAATGTACCACATGGTATACAAAGGCGTTGGAATAGGGTATACGATAAAAGATTTTTTTGCTGGTAGTTATGCGAACCAACGTATAGTCCAGTTTGACTGCGAGGCGCAATTGCCAACAACAGACCTAGTTGCCGCATGTAATAAAAACAACGAGAGTAAGATAGTTCAAACATTTTTAAAAGAATTGAAAGAGTTTCTCACTTGAACTAAAGCTTAATTTATAGTACAAAGGGCCTTTCTGTGCCACTGTGTTTATCAAACATTAATGCTTTATCCAAACCACGAAGTTTTGGTTGCCTTTCACAAAGTTCATCAATATCGCGACTCATGATATCTGCACAGATGTCATAAGGAACGCATTTGCCACTTGGCAGGTGCACCCTGTTATAAACATGCGGTATTTCCCGCAATTCACCAGCAAACTTGTCAAAGCAGAAACTTGGCGATGACACCATATCCGTCTCAATTCCATTCGGGCGTAAAATCCTGGCTACTTCATTGGCGGCTGTCACACATTGAAACCGCTTGAGGATATGTGCTGTGGGGGATTGAAGTTTGTGCTTTCCGTTGAGGTCATGCCCGCCATCTGGGTCAATAAAACCTTCTCTCAACGTTATAGATGGCACCAAGTACTTCAATCTGCCAATATTTATCTCGTGCCGCTTTGATTCCTTGCCAAAGACAATGTCATAATCATAGTTATAGTCTTGCAAAAAATGATGTTTCAAGGCATCCATTTTATCCAATGGGTTGCGATACTCGCCGACCTTTTCGATAATGCGGTCACGATAATAATTGTTCAAAGCATAAAATATACGACATGCGTCACTGCCATCATGACCATTCCAAAAATCTGACAAAGTTACGTTCTCGTCATTTTGATAGGGGACAACCTTGCCATCCTTCACGTAAAAATCAATAACTTCCATTTGGCGCACTTTATCACACATGCAAAAAGCATTCAATTCGACAATTTCGAACAAAGCGTTCGGAAAGCATCCGGCTAAAAACTGCTCAAACGTCAAGACAACGTAACAACCCCAAAATACACTAAAAGAATAATAACTCCAATATTCATTGCAATTGCCAAGGGCACCATTATTCTAAACTTCGATTTTTTTGTTTTATGTCGAAAAAAATTCATTCCCAACAACGCGCCCAAACTGCCCATGAGTAACGCGCACGTTATTAATGTTCTTTCACTAATACGCCTTTCGCGGTTCCTAGCCCGTTGCTTGTCCACACCATACATTAAAAAAGTAATGATGTTCCACACACCGAGAAATATAATTAGATATAAAATGTTTATCATATTGTATATATATCAGAAAACAATGAAAACAAAAAACCATATCTGCAGTACTCATACATTTTCTTTTGTCTAAGTCAACATTCCAGTTGCGGTTTGATTGTTAAAGTAATTTGTTCCAGTGAATTCCCAGCTTTTTGATTGCTTGCGCCCTGTTTTTACGCTATCCTGAAAAAGATTAAAAGTTGAGGGTGCTATGCAAATAACTTTTGAAAAGTTACCTGATGTTCTAACTAACAATAATGTGAAAAGAATTTTTGTTGTGGGTAGCAAAAGAGCAGCCGAGCCTGTCATAGAGCAACTGGAAAAGTATAACAAAGAACATACACTGTTTAGTGCTTTCCAAGTAAACCCTACTTATGATGATATTGTCACTGGTGTTCATTTATTCAATAATAAAAACTGCGACTTTATTATTTCTATTGGTGGTGGAAGTACAATTGATACAGCAAAGTGTATAAAACTTTTTTCAAGTTTAGATAGCAAAAAAAGCTTTTTAGAGCAAGAATATAAGCAAAACAACATAAAACATCTTTGCATACCAACAACAGCAGGTACGGGAAGTGAAGCAACGAGTTTTTCGGTTATCTACTATAAAGGCGAAAAGCAATCAATTAAACACGACAGCAAAATTCCAGACTATATAATTCTTGAACCAGAGCTTTTGAAAACCCTTGGTGATTATCAAAAAAAAGCAACATTGCTCGACGCCTTATGCCAATCCATCGAATCTTTTTGGTCTGTTAATTCAACAACTGAAAGCAAAACTTTTGCAGAAAAATCTATTAAACTTGTTCTAGACAATATTCCTAGTTACTTTGCGGGCGAGGACAATGCTCTAAAAAATATGCTTGCTGCCGCTAATTACAGTGGCAAGGCAATTAACATTACGACAACCACTGCGCCACACGCAATGAGTTATAAACTGACTTCTTTATATGGAATTGCCCACGGTCATGCCGTTGCTTTGTGTTTACCTTATGTCTGGGAATACATGATAAAAAACAGCACAAAAGAACATAAAAGCTTTGGCGAACTAAACAGCCTTTTCAACACAGAAAAAAGTATCGAAAGTGTTAAAAAATTTAGAGATATTCTTTCAAGTTTTGACTTGCCAAAACCTATTATGCGAAATGAAAATGAACTTGAAATTTTGGTCAATTCAGTAAATACCGATAGATTGAAAAATACACCTGTATCGCTTGATAAAAAAGCAATAAGAGAAATATATCAAAATATTTTTAATGGTAGAGTGTCATAGATTGATGACGCACTTGTCAAGTTTATAATGGCGGAGGGTGTGGCAGGGATTATTATTTTTAGATAGCTCTCCGTATTTAGATTATTCGCAACTAGTTAAGATCTAGGTTTTCGATTTACTATTAACTCGCTGAGTTCAATGCGTTTAGGTAATTTAAGAGCAAAAAGAATAATGCTTGCAACATCTTTTGGATTCATCCAATTCTCTGGGCTATCTTTATCTCTGCCATGGTATTCCCTAAAAAGTTTTGTTCCTATACCGCTTGGGTTGAATTGGACGACGCGACATGGTGTGCCAGAAAGTTCCAAACGCAAGTTTTCACTTACACCTCGTAACGCCCATTTGCTTGTGCCATAAATCCCAGAATTTGTTCCCTTTATTCCTGCTGTTGACCCAACGTTGACAACGTCCGCACCATTCTCCTTTATCAAGTCAAATAATTGGCTTGTAAGAAACATTGGTGCGAGTGTATTAACTTTAATTACCCTTTCCAATTCGGGATACGCATCCTTGTTTTTACCCTCGTGAGTTATTACACCTGCACAGTTTACAAATGCGTCAAACATTGGGTGTTTTTGTTTTATCGAGTTCACCGCATTTATGATATCGCTTTCGATTGCCAAATCGCATTTAATGTTTATAACCTCTTTTAGGTCGCACGGCGAGCGACTGATGTTTATAACTTGGATTTTGTCTTCAATGCAAATTCTGGCAAGTTCTTTACCAAGCCCATCACTAGCACCCGTTATAATCACAGTTCTCATAATTTCTCCGTCGTCGAAATTTGCTAAAATGGTAGTGGCGAGTAGATTTGAACTACCGACCTTCGGGGTATGAATCCGATGCTCTAACCAACTGAGCTACGCCACCAAGACTGAAATTTTAACACACAAAATAATAATAATCAAGAGATTATTGCGCAAAAAGTGACATAAAAGATATCCCCAAAATGTGGATAAAGTTGTTACTTATCCACATTGTATGATGCAAAAAGCGCGGAAATACTGCGCTTTTTGGTGCTTTTAGTCGATTGCAAAAGTTATCCACAAATGAGTGAGGTGCATGCGTTTACGCAGATGTGCCGAGCGAGAGCGGGGGATGTTTAACATCCACAATAGGAGAAATCACATTAATCCTTCACGATTTCAACAATATATGCTTCTAAAGTATTCTCGGTTACTTTTACTTTGTCGCTGATTTCTATGCCAGAAACTGCCAAAATCTCGCTACCTACTGCTAAAACAGGAAGTTTATCACGCATGCGACTTGGAATCTTTCTATCAATCATATATGCCGAAAGTGACTTTGTGCCACCGCCAAATTTTGCAAATTGGTCACCTTCTTTACGTGTGCGCCATTTTGCACTACGTGGAACACGTTCAGTATCAAGAACAAGCAACCCGTCTTTTGCAAGCGCGGATTTGTAACTGATTGTTTTCGTCACAAGAACTGTACCAAACCCAGGGTACGATGTTTTGCCAACCTTAAATGGAACTGTGCATTGACGTTGGTGCGTATTCGCCTTTTTTATAATCGTAACGAACTCGTATTCTTTGATTGCCCACAGGTGATTAGGCAAATCAACACGGCTTCCATTCTCGCCAGTTTCGGCAAGTGCACAAATCAAGTCAATATGCTTTTTTTCAATATTATATCGTAGACCCAACAAATCATACGCATTTAAAATAATACGTGATATAACGGCAGCAGGATATGCGAAATAATTAAGCGCAATACGTACATGATTCTCGGAATTATTAAGACCCCACATGCTTACGACAGAGTTTATATATTCATCATCCGCACGGCAATTTTGTCCAAAGCCGATAATGTTTTTCTCGACGTTTCTCCATTCACGTTGCAACAGGGGGATAACCTCGTTACGAATAAAGTTACGTGCATAATTGCTTTTAATATTACTTTCGTCATCAACATATGGAATTTGATTTTTGAAAATATATGCATTTATATCCGACTTTGCGGTTTCAAGCAAAGGGCGCACATAAATCCCACGTTGACATTCCATGCCACGCGCACCAGCAATACCACTGCCACGGAAAATGTGAAGCAGTATTGTTTCGGCTTGGTCGCTGCTGTGTTGAGCAATCGCAAATTTATTAAGTTTATATTTCTTTATTGCTGCATCAAAGCACTCGTATCGTTTAATACGCGCCGCGTGTTCTGGGCTTAACTTGTTCGCTGCGGCATAGGCAGGCACGTCAACGTTATACCTGACAAAAGGTATGCCATTTACTTTGCAATAATCTGTAACAAACTTGCTGTCTTTGCGTGACCCTGCTCGCATATTGTGATTAACATTAATTGCAATTAAATCAAAGCCGATTTGTTTCTTTGCCACGTTCATTAAGTAATGAAGCAAAGCCATGCTGTCGCTGCCGCCACTTACACCAATACCAACACGGTCACCTTTTTCAAAGATGTTTTTGTCAAGGATAAAGTCCATAACGTCGTTAAGATTCTCTAAGTTCATACAACAAGTATACAATAAATTCGACATTTTTTCAAGCCTAAATTTGGCAACATCTATTTTCCTAAATGGTATTGAAAAATAACTGCAACTGTGCTACACTGCGTTCATTATGAACAACCTTGAACGCAACACTATTATCAAAAAACTTTCCGTATTGTGTGCACTTGTATTTGTGTGCGTATTTTTCGTTGGATGTTTTACAAGGGCACCACAAGCACACGGAACTTTCGCAATCTACAGCATAACACCTGTGGCACACACAAGAACTGTCATTGGGTTGGATGACCATTTGGGCGGTGAATTCGAGCTACGCTTGGGAAGTGGTGGCAGTGCAACTGTATCCTACATATATTTTGCCGACATTGGCAACCAAATCTTTGAAGCACGCTCTGGTACATCAGTAACCACATGGAGCAGGAGCAGAAGGAGCAACACTATAACTCTTGCAGGTACAATGGGCGTAGGAACAATCGGGCTTGAATTAAGTGAAGGTTGGATTTTAATGACACATCGCATTGATGGCGAGCCAATCTATGTCGCACGATTTAAAAAAGTTGTTGACAATCAGGACTAGTTCCGTGTATAGTACTTGCATAAACAAAAGGAAAACACTGGCGGGTGTTTTTTAATTGCTTCGAGAATTAGCACAAGGATATTCGGAAGCAGTCAATTAGTCACCGCAGGTGTCCTGATTGGTAATAATAAAAATACGGAGGGCATCATGGCAAAAAAAGGAAAAGGAAACCGCATGAAAGTAACGTTGGCATGTTTGGAATGCAAGGAACGTGACGGTATCGAGAGGCGCAACTATGATTCAATGAAGAATCGTAAAAACGACCCAGAGCGTTTGGAAATGGAAAAATACTGTAACGTCTGCCAAAAGCATACAAAGCATAAAGAAACAAAGTAATAAACTCTGGTACAGAGATTCTTTAGGGTGCGTCATTGCGAGGAGTGTAAGACAGAACAATCGCAAATGGATCCTCATAAAAAAGGAAGGACATTATGGGTAATAAAAATAAAAACAAGAAAAAACCCGAGACTGGTGGCTTGCAACCAAAAGGTGGGGCATATGCTGCCCAAGACGCAATGATTGCTGCCCAAGGTGGTGTTTTGGTTGATGACCCAATGATAGCGAATGCTGCTTTGAAAGAAAAAGCAAAAGCAGACAAAATCAAAGCAAAAGAAAAAGCGAAAAAAGAACGTGCGGAAAAGCGTAAAAACAAACGCACAATCGCAACAAGGCTTAAAGACACTGGCGCAGAACTTAAAAAAGTTCGCTGGCCAACCATTCGTACAGCAATAAAGAAAACAGGCGTTGTGTTAGCGGTTGTCCTGATTTTCGGAATTGTTATATTCGGAATAGATATGGGGCTTGGCAGAATTTATAATTTATTGACGAGAGGATTTTAAAGTATGGATATGGAAAAAGATTACGATGACGAAGAGGTAACAGGCACACCTGATATACAACCACTTGAAGCAGCGGAAGCCGAAATGGAAATCATCGAGGCGCAAGAGCAAATGGAGATTGTCGAAGCCGAAAGCGCGATGGAAATCACAGACGCAGAAGAAGTCTCTGCAACTGACGCGCAACCAGAAGAAATCGAGCCTGCACCTGCACCAAAAGCCGAAGAACAAAAATACGATTATGATGATATCTCGGATGCACCTCCGCCTGATACATCCGTAGTGGGAACACGTATGGACGCGGACGCACGCTGGTACGTTTTGCATACATTCAGCGGTTACGAAGCCGTGGCAGAAGACAACCTCAAAAAAGTCGTCGAGAAATATAACCTCCAAGACCGCGTATTCGAAATCTTTATCCCTGTCGAGGATGCTGTTGTCGAAAAGCGCGACAAAAAAGTATTGGTATCACAAAAAACAATGCCAAGTTACATCTTTATCAAAATGAAATACGGTGATGATTTATGGCACACAATTACACGTACTCGAGGGATA
>Ga0123355_10020621_pt1 | contig 10534 bp, 11 predicted proteins | sample TergutEmb28metaG_3_FD_89872 | JGI IMG/M metagenome (GOLD analysis project Ga0123355, IMG submission 89872) | Embiratermes neotenicus P1 segment gut microbial communities from Petit-Saut dam, French Guiana - Emb289 P1 | ecosystem: Host-associated > Arthropoda: Insects > Digestive system > Gut ... | reverse complement strand
ATTATTAATCAAAAGAGTTTTGCTTTAGCCTTAATTGGCATTATTATCCTATCAGCATCAATTAATATCTTAGAAGCCTTATGCTCTTTAGGATTACCATTAATGTTTACTCAAGTACTAGTGATTAATGAACTAAGTACTTTCCAACATTTCTTTTTCATTGGTATGTATGTATTTTTCTTCGTTCTTAATGAATTAGTCATCTTTATTATTGCGATGAAAACTATGAGTATTAAAGGTATCTCAAATAAATATACCAAGTACGCAAATTTAATTGGCGGTCTAATCATGCTTTTACTAGGACTCATCATGGCCTTAAGACCGGAATGGTTAATGTTTAACTTTTAAGGAGAGATAAATAATGAAATTAAAAATAATCATGGGAACGATAACCATCGCCTTAATCATTTTGGTAGTAATTACATCCCATCTATCAGCAGATCATGAAGAATTTGATTTAGGTAACATTAAATTTGAAGAGGGAGTAGTTAATATCTATTACTTCTATGGTGATGGTTGTCCGAGATGTGCTGAACAACATGCCTTCTTTGAATCTATCCAAGAAGAATTTGGCCAGTATTTTAACCTTCATAAATTTGAAGTCTGGTATAGTGAATCTAATGCTCAGTTAATGCAACAAGTTGCTCAAGAATTAGATATCAGAGTAACCGGAGTGCCCTTTACTATAATTGGTGAAGAAACCTTTACGGGTTTTGCTAGTAGGATGGAACAAGATATGATTAATGCCATTCTAGAGCAAGCAGAGAATGATTTTGATGTTATGCAAATAATAAAAGAAAACAACTAACAAGTTGTTTTTTATATTACTTAAATTATATGTTAAACTAAAACAGTATTAAAGGAGTATCATATGTTTAAAAAACTAACCCTTAAAGAGTGGCAACAATTTTCTAGTATTGATATTGATTTTCATAATCGATTAACAATATTAACTGGAGCTAATGGAGCTGGTAAAACAACTATTTTAAAAATATTAGCAATGAGATGTGGATGGGATAAGCTTAATTTTATAAGTCAATATTCTAATGAAAATGACGAAAAAGAGTTTAGGTATTCAAGCGGAATTAATGATAAATATCTAAAATATCCATATTATATTAGATATCCTTATCATATCAATTCAAATTGGTTCGGTAATTGGAACCAACGTTCAAATATAAGTGATATTTTAAGACCAAGAGAAACAATTTTTAATCATCAACAAAAGTCTCAACAGTTATGGAACTTTTCATCGAATCAGATTAATAAATATTATAATTGGTTCTCTCAAATAAACAATAATCATAAAAAAAGTTTTAAGACTAAATTTCTTGTTGGGAAAATAACAAGTGATACAATAACATCTGATTTACAAGTAGATAATATAATAGAAAATCCGGTATATAAAATCGAATTTAGAGAATCATTTAAAGAAAAAGGATTATATGCCCAATCACATCGACCGCTTTTTTCTTATAAAAGGATAACTGAAAGACCAACAAATATAATGAGTCGTGAAGAAATATATACCAAGTATTTTTCATATCATCAATCTCTTTTATGCGATGAAGCTCGTGATCATGAAAAATTAGCACCATCATTCCTGATTAAGGAGGCTTTAATAAATCTAGCCTATTCTGTACATGGAGAAGCACAAAATGAAAACTCTAAGCAATTATTAGAGAAATATGCCAGTATTCTAGGACAAGTATTACCAAAAAAACTAGGTTTTAAGAGAATTAAGATAATGTTTCCAGAAGTAATTTTTGTTACCGAAACAGGAAGTTTCTCAATTGATGCGGTTTCTGGTGGGATTGCATCCATTATTGATATGACGTGGCAATTATACATGTTTGCTGATTCGTCTGAAAAGTTTGTTGCTCTAATTGATGAACCTGAAAATCATTTACATCCAGAACTTCAAAAAGAATTGTTATCAAATTTACTAAAAGCTTTTCCGAATGTTCAATTTATTGTTTCTACTCATAATCCTCTTATTATAACTTCAGTAAAAGAATCAAGTGTTTATGTTCTCCGATATAATGAAGATAACAAAGTATTCTCAGAAGAGCTGGATTGCGTTAATAAAGCAGCAAATGCTAATGCAATACTTAGTAATGTTCTTGGTATTGATTCAACAATTCCGACTTGGGCAGAGCAAATATTAGAAAGAATTGTTACTAAATATTCTCAAAAGGAATTCACAGCAGAAAATCTAAATAGCTTAAAAGAAGAGTTAGAAATAATAGATTTAGGGAATCATGTTCCTCAAGCTATTTTAGAATTAGCGGAGAAGCAAGATGATTAACTTAGTTAAACTACCAAAACCAAAAATTTTAATTGATAACGAAAAAACGTGGACGATTGAATATAGAAAAGCAATAAGGACAGGTAAAAAACCACTGCCAACTAAATATAATCAAAAAGAAATCAAAGATATACTTATTGCCGAAACTTGTGGGAAATGTGCATATTGTGAAAGTAAAGTGACGGCTGTTTATCCTGGTGATATTGAACATATATTACCGAAAAATAAACGCCCTGATTTATATGTTGAATGGAGTAATCTAACTTTTAGTTGTCATCGTTGTAATAGTGCAGAAGGAAAGGGAAGCTATTATAATTTATCAAATCCCTTAATTAATCCCTATATTGATAATGTAGATAATCATTTGTTGTGGGTGGGTCCGATAGTTTTACAAAAAACACCTAAGGGATTGTTAACAGGGAATAAATTAGGTCTAAATCGTCTCGGACTAGTTCAAAGTAGAGAAGAAAAACTTGAAGAAATAGCAGAATGGTTAAAGGTATGGAATCTAGAAGGTCCAGCAAAGACTATTGCTGAGGATCATTTGGATAAACAGTACCATAATTCTAAAGAATATAGTGCGGCTGTCAAGAAGTATTTAAAGCAAAATAAATTCCCTGTAAGATAAACAACTGATAAGTTGTTTTTTTACTGACCTTATGTTATGATAATCCAGCTAAAAAAGAGGGATAATATGAATACAAATATGCCATTTTTTATTACTGATTTAGATAAATTTGCAAATGATTTGCAAATTCTTTTTGATACCTATGGTTTTGGTCAAGATGAAAGAGAATATATCTTAAAGTATATTTATGATGATAAATGTATTAACTATGATTTATTACAACAAGTATATACTGTATTAGGAGTTTTACCAGAAGAATATAGTTCCTTTAAAACCTTTTATGATTTTTTAAATAAATATTATAACTTAGGAACTAATGTTATTGATGTAGCATCAGGACATTTACCAATTCTTGCATCTTTTATTGATAAATATCAAACTAAAGTAGGGCAAGGTAGTATTGAGGCCTACGATCCAAATTTATTACCAAAAGAGATGGGAAATATTAAAATTTATCAAGACTATTTTGATGAAAAGATTAAGATAAATGATAAAGGGTTAATTGTTGGGATGAATACTGCTGAGGCTTTAATTCCATCTATTATTCATGCAAATAATTATGGTGTTGATGCTTGCTTTTTAACTTGTAACTGCACGGCATTACCATCCGATATAGCTAGAAGATTATCGGCTTACCCAAGAAGTTATATTCTAGATTATTGGTTTAATTATGTTGGGGAAGAAATAACAAAGAATCTTCCTTCGGATAAAGAATTAGTTGTTGAACATCTTGATTTAGGTGCGATGAGACCTCATCCTGTTTATATGACCAAAAGTTTAAAAATAAAAAAGCCTTAATCGGCTTTTTTTATTTTTGAAGCTAAATCATCGATATTTTTTAAAATATATTCCATATTCGTTTCAATTCCTTTAGTTAAGTCTTCAATATCTTTAAAGATTGATTCTAAAGAAGATTCAACTCGGTTTCGACCATATAGTTTAACATGATACTGATCTTCCATAAACTTTTGATTTACATCATCATTAAAGAAGATTAAACGCATACTTCTAATTAGAGTGTCTTTGTTATTAAAATCAATTTCTTCAACACTTTTATCACATTGATATTTACGACAGATTGCTGGTCTAATATCATAGATTTTACATTTATTAGTACGGTTATTTCTAAAAGGACAGCCAGGAGCAAAAGCAAGTTTCCCATCAATATGAATTTCATATTTAGATTTTTGGGCTCTTAATTTATTTTTCTTGAGATATTCATCAATAACTTCAATCTCTTCGTTAGTGATTGGTAGATAATCATCACAACATCTACCACAGCAGACACACTCATTATTTTCAGCCGATATTGGAATCATTAAGGGTAATTCGGTCATCGCTAAGTCATTTTCTAATTTTTCATCGTATGAAACCACTTTTTCATTCATTTTAATACACTTCCTTATTCTCTAATAGATTATAACATAAAAATATATTTTGTAGAGCTTTTTTGATATAATTTAGATACAAAAAGAGGAATTTATATGTATGATTGTATTATTATTGGTGCTGGACCAGCTGGCTTAATGGCAGCGGTCCAAGCCAAAGGACAAAAACTATTAATTATTGAGAAAAATTCTAAACCAGGAAAGAAATTATTGATTACTGGTGGAGGCAGATGTAATCTTACTAACTTGAAAAGTAATCAGGATTTTTTAAATACGGTTAATTATAATAAAAAATATTTATATAGTGCAATTAATAAATTTGGTCCTTATGATATTTATGATTATTTTGAAAATAATGGAGTCCCTCTTAAAGAAGAAGTTGATAATCAAATTTTTCCAATTAGTAATAAAGCAATTGATGTTTTAAATGCTCTTTTAAAAAATATCACGGCGGAATTTAAATATGAAGAAAGTGTTATTAAAATTAAAAATGGTGATATCAAAGAAGTAATGACTGATAAAGGTCGTTACCAAGCAAAAAAGATAATTATTGCTACTGGTGGGGTCAGTTATCCCGAAACTGGGAGTAGTGGTGATCATTTGACTTTTGCTAAAGATTTAAACCAACCAATCAAAGATTTATTTCCGGCTGAAGCAAGTATTATTTTAAAAGATAATCCAGAACTAGCTGGAACCGCAATCAAAAAGGTTACTATTAAATATTTGAAGCAAAAAACACATGGTAATTTAATGTTCACTCATAAAGGCTTAAGTGGGACTGCAATCATGCAAATGAGTGAACATATTTATTTAAGTGATAATAAAGAGATTCAAATTGATTTAATACCAGATTTAGAGGTCGAAGAGTTTAATGATTTAATGACTAACTTTGATCAGGAGAAACAATTATCAAGTTTCTTAAATACTTTATTCACTAAAAGATTCAGTGAATATCTGATTACTAAAATTGGTTTTAATAAACTAATTAAAAGTATTAACCAAATTGAGATAAAAAGAATTGGGGACTTATTAAAAAACTTACCATTTATCGTTGATAAAGTTGAAGATATTCATAAAGCTTATGTGACTGGTGGGGGTATTGATATGAACTATCTTGATACCACCAGTATGGAATCAAAAATAAATCCAGGTATTTATTTTGCTGGTGAAGCACTGGATATTCATGGACCAATTGGCGGTTATAACATTACTTTAGCCCTTTCAACTGGCTATTTAGCCGGATCTCATATTAAAGGAGACGATCAATAATGAATTATGATTGGATAGAAAACTATGCCTTAGGTAAAATCGGTGTTTATAAAGTTTTTAAAGAAGAATGGAATGCTTATTTATATATGATTGATAATAAGTATTTTATTATGCAAACTAAAGATAAAGAAGGCCGGGATATCATTACTTTTAAATTAGAAGAAGCAGTTAATCTAAATTTAAGAAAAGAATATCCTGAAATGATTGTTCCTGGTTATTATTCAAATAAAAAATTATGGAGTTCAGTCTATTTTGATCAAAATCCGCCTAAAGAATTATTACAAGATTTAATTAATCAAAGTTATGAAGTGTTATTAAATAGTTTTCCGAAAAAACGCCAATTAGAAATTAAGGAAGGACTTTTATAATTGAAGAATGATATAAAATGCTATGGATGTAAGGCCTTAGTTGAAGATATCCCTGGAACAGCTCATAAATATATTGGTGCTAATCAAGGTTGTTGGAATTTATATACTGAAGTTTTAGCTAAACAATACAGTGAATTTAATTATCCAGAAGATACCCAAAGACTAACTGTTGATACTTATGCTATTCAACATCCTGGAGTACCTAGTAAACAATCAATTCAATCAGTAAATATTCATTTGATGAGTTTATACTGGGTTCTTATCAAAAAACTTAATGGCAAAGAAGCCACAAAAATGATAGCTAATGTTTTAGATAATAAACCAAGTTTTGAATGGTTAGAACCACCGTTCATTAATGGTAATCTAACGATTGCAGATATTTTAAATGCAAGGACCAAAGAAGAACATGAACAACTTGTTAAAAAATGGGCAGAAGATGTTTTTGATTGCTGGTATCATCAACATCAAACAAAAATTAAAGCTTTAGCCGAAGATAATTACAAATATAACTAAGATGTGCTAGAATAAGGAAACGAGAAGTGGGTGTTGTAATTGAAAGAACCAAAAATAATCATTATTTTAACTGTTTTTGTTTTGGCTCTATCACTTTATTTATTTAATAATGAGTCATTATCACATGATGATTTAGTTGACTCAGGAATTGATTATAATGAAATAATTGACCAAATTAATAACCCTGAGCGAGGTTTTTACCGAACAATACCCCTGAGATTAACACCAACTGGTGTTAATCCAATTCCAGAATGGCAATTAAGAAGTCATTTATTACATTTAAGATTAAATATCAGTGACTTTAATGATGGCTCTCCTTTTACTGAAGCAATGTTGAACGATTTAAATCGAAACATGGAACAAATTAGGCAATCAGGAGCAATGACGATTGTTAGGTTTGCTTATGACTTTGATGGTAATATAAACACTGAACCAGATATTGAAGACATCGTCGCCCATATTCATCAGTTAACAGACTTTTTTCATCAAAATGAGGATATTATCACTGTTGTTGAGTCAGGTTTAATAGGTCCTTGGGGTGAGCAACATGGTTCAGCTATTGTCATGCCAGAGAACCTAAACCGAATTATCGAAGCTCTTTTAATAGCTGTCCCTGATACTAGAACGATTAATGTACGAAGACCACTTTTCTTTGCGAACTTTGTTGGTGTTAACATTAATGAAATTGATAGTTTTGTTTCTCTCAGGGGAACCGATGCTTATCGCATTGGTATCTTCAATGATGGTTACTTAGGATCACATACAGATTTAGGAACTTATGTTGACCGTGCCAGAGAACTAAGATGGCTTAGAAATCAAGCTGCTCATACCTTATTTGGTGGTGAAGTAGTAACATCTCATCCAGCAAGCCAAGGGATTTTTAATACCGTTGAGCATATCTCATATGAAATGTACTATACTCATACAAGTTATTTAAACTATGAATGGAATCAAGCGGTTATTAATATGTGGCGTGATGATATTTACCGTGGGCCAGATCAACTCTACTATGGTTTAAGTGGTTTAACCTATATTGAAAATAGGCTTGGTTATCGTTTTGTCATAAGAGATTCAAGACTATCTAGAGCGGTTTCAAAAGGTAATAACTTAACAATGCAATTTCAAATCGAAAATGTTGGAGCTGGGAATGTCATAAATGCGAGAAATACTTCTCTAATCTTTGTTAAAGATGGTGAAGTAAAACATACGCAAAATTTAAACATTGATGTTAGAGGATGGCGAGCAAGAACTTATCATTTAAATCAAAATCTTAATGATGTAACTTTAAATGTTTTAGTTCCTAATCATTTAGCAACCGGTGAATATCGTGTTTATTTAAGAATAGCAATGCCAAATGATAATGATATTAGAAGAATGATTAGATTTGCTAATGCAGATGTTTGGCATAGTGAATTAGGCGCTAATTTTATGGGGAGTTTTGAGGTTTTAGAAGAAGTCGTAACAACAACTCCTGTTCAAACAACAACGACTCGTCCAATCTCAACGACAACGAGACCAAATACAACAACGCAAAGACCACCACAAACAACAACTAGAGTAACAACCACTGCTAGTAATACAACAACCCGTCCTAACGATATAAATAACGAAATAACAACGACTAGGCCAATTGTTAGTGAGTCAACAACGACAACCAGATCAAGCATTATGATACCTGAAGAAGATAATAATAGTAATTCAAGAAGACTCTTATTTATTATTATTTTAATTACGATTACTAGTGGTTTAATCTTAATTTATCGTAAAAGAACTAAAATGCTATAGTTTATAGCGTTTTTTCTTGCCTTAAAGGTCTTTTTAGTGTATTCTGTTAAAGTGATTTTAAAAAAGGTGATATTATGGATAAAATTATAAATATAGCAGTTGTTGCTCACGTAGATGCCGGAAAATCAACTTTAGTTGATGGCTTACTTGCTCAAAATGGAGTTTTTCGAGAAAATGAAGTTCAAGTTAATATGGACTCAAATGACTTAGAAAAAGAACGTGGGATAACAATTTATTCAAAAAACTGTTCAATCAGATATGGTGATTATAAAATTAATATTGTTGATACTCCTGGCCATGCTGATTTTTCAAGTGAAGTTGAAAGAGTTATTCGAACTGTTGATACAGTTATTCTCTTAGTAGATTCTGCTGAAGGGCCGATGCCACAAACAAGATTTGTTTTAAAAAAAGCTTTAGAGCAAAACTTAAGACCAATTCTTTTCATTAATAAAATTGATAAAAAAGATGCGAGAATTGAAGATGTTGTGAACATGACTTTTGATCTATTTATTGATTTAGATGCTACTGATGAACAATTAGATTTTCCAATTATTTATGGTGCAACAAAAGAAGGATATGCATTAACTGATTTAAATAGTGAATCAAAAAGCTTTGAACCATTATTGGAGACTATTTTAAAACAAGTCGAACCTTTTCAAGGGAATGCTGATGATAATCTGCAATTACAAATTTCATCACTAGATTATGATGATTATATTGGAAGATTAGGTATTGGTCGTATTAATAAAGGCAAAGTTAAAAATAACCAAATGGTTAGCTTAGCAAGAAATGATGGTTCTTTATCATCATTTCGAATTTCAAAACTGTTTGTTAATGAAGGCATTAAAAGAGTCGCAGTTGAAGAAGCTTATTATGGAGATATTGTCGTAATTGCTGGTTGCTCAGATATTTCAATTGGTGATACCATCTGTACCCAAGGGGTAATAGATGCATTACCTCCAATTGAAATTGAAAAACCAACCCTTTCAATGAACTTTTTAGTTAATAATTCACCATTTGCTGGAAAAGCAGGAAAATACTTAACAACGAGACACATTAAAGAAAGACTGGATAAAGAACTAGAGACCAATGTTGGTTTATTAGTTGAGGCTCTAACTGATTCAGACGGTTTTAAAGTATCTGGAAGAGGGGAGCTTCACTTATCAGTCTTGCTAGAAAATATGCGTAGAGAAGGCTTTGAACTATCAGTCTCAAAACCAGAAGTCTTATTCCAAGAAATTGATGGAAAAAAACATGAACCTTTTGAAAAAGTAATTGTTAATACGCCAGCCGAATTTGCTAGTACAATTATAAGCGACTTACAAGAACGAAAAGCAATGCTTGAATTAATGCAAACAACTGATGAAGGATATACTCATATTGAATTCTCAGCTCCAACAAGAGGTTTAATTGGTTACCGAAGTGCATTTATTACTAATACTAAAGGTGAAGGGGTCATGATTAGAAGTTTTGATACCTATAAACCATATGTCGGACCAATCAGTGGTCGAAAAAATGGGGTTCTTGTTTCAATGGAAGCTGGTAATACTTTCGCATATTCATTATATAACTTAACTGATCGTGGGATTATAACTGTTAATCCATCAGATGCTGTTTATATTGGGATGATTATCGGTATTCATAACCGAGATAATGATTTAAATGTTAATCCATGTAAAAATAAACAATTAACGAATGTCCGAGCATCTGGTTCAGATGATGCTATTGCATTAAATCGACCAAAAGTCTTTAGTCTAGAAGAAGCCTTAGAATTCATTGAAATAGATGAATTAGTCGAAGTAACTCCTAATGAAATTAGATTAAGAAAAAAAGAATTAAATCCACAATTTAGAAAATCAAGGGATAGAATAGCATAATTTTCACAAACTAATTATCAAAGGAGATAATTATATGAAAGATGCAGACTTCCCATCTAAAGTGCAGATTAACAACTCACACGAGCATAATGATAAACCAGTTAATGACTGTCATTGTACTCACTGTGCCAAAAAGCGTAGTAAATTTATCTAAGAACTTGAAAAAGTTCTTTTTTATTGCAATTTTAAAAAATAAATATTATTCTTATTATAGAAAAGAGGTTGGAAATGTGGAAGGATAAAAAAAGCTTAATCGTGGTAATCGTAATCTTATCTTTAATTCTGATTGGATTAGGAGGTTATTTCATATATAACAGATTTTTAGCTGTTAATGATGATATTCCAACAACTATTCCAGAAGATTTGGATAATGAAGAACCTACGGAAGAAGATAATTT
>Ga0123355_10020618_pt1 | contig 10535 bp, 2 predicted proteins | sample TergutEmb28metaG_3_FD_89872 | JGI IMG/M metagenome (GOLD analysis project Ga0123355, IMG submission 89872) | Embiratermes neotenicus P1 segment gut microbial communities from Petit-Saut dam, French Guiana - Emb289 P1 | ecosystem: Host-associated > Arthropoda: Insects > Digestive system > Gut ... | reverse complement strand
TCTGGTGGCACACGGCGACGCACGGGAGGAGAAGTGAAGGGGAAAGAGGCGAATGGAGTGGGTAGCCAAGCAGGCTTCAGTCTGACTCGGAACAGTCCATCCAGTGTTACTACAATCGTTTTCGCCCGACCCGCACTCCAAGAAAGCTAGTACTCGACTGAACTGACACCCCCGCCGATATAAATGGACTCGTCCGTTTCGCTGGAAGACCGAATCTGGTTTCTACGCGTGTGCCATCACGTTCCGTTTGCACTCTACCTGCTAAAAGCGCATCTGCAAACGTTTCTTTCTATACCAAAGGTAAAGTGATCCCGTTACAGGCCCGGTGTGTCCCAGAGGGTGGGTAGAGGTATAGCTCTACTCTTCCATGACCGTGGCACTAGAAGGGGGTGAGTGGTCAGCAGCACGCCCCGGCCGCTCTTACCCCCGGGAAAGCCCCGGTACCCATTTTACAGGAGGCTGGGTGGGCCCCAGGGCGGGTCTGGACGGGCGGAAAATCTCGTCCCCACCGGGATTCGATCCCAGACCGTCCAGCCCGTAGTCAGTCGCTATACCGACTCAGCTACCCGGCCCATTTCTTTCTATACCAGTAACTAAAAAAATGGCATATTTTGAGTTGTGACATTCTTGTCGCAAGTGAGCGATATATTTCGACATCTGGAAGTTAATTTGACCTCTGAACAACAGAATTTATGTCTGCGTGCAATGTAATATGTACAGTGCTGATAAGCAAATTCGACAATAGAATTTTAGTTGCATGCATTGCAGGTTCTCGGTGTTTGATTTGCCAAGTACAAAATTTAAGTTATTATGAAAATTTTTCACTCTAATATCGATTTCGTATATCCTAGATTTTATTAAATTACATACAATGTAGCAGATTTATTATTTATTAGCGCGTTCAGCACTTTGTTATGCAGTGACTGTGTGGAAAGTGCAGACAAGAAATGTTTGACAAAACGGGACACTGAATGGTATGCAGAGGAGATGGACGAAATGTAGAGAATAGTAGATAAACTATAGCACATGACAATGTATTGCCTTCATAGAAGATCCAATAAATCGCATCATAACTAGGTTCCACAACTTTGAATATTGCACAAGCCAGTAGTTTTCCTTGTAACATTCATCTGCCCTTCACAAGACCTTTAATTATACAGGGTGATACTAATAGAATAACAAGCTGATACGCACACATAATTTCTGACAATCTATCGTTAAAGTACTATAAAGAAACTCCGGGCTGATAGTGTTAAATGTGGTAAATATGATTCGACTCCAAAACTCGTCTCATTTGAAACCTCTTTGAAACGTTCGTCACCCTTCACATGGTGTTTAAAAGACATCAGTCCGGAATTCCCAGATGCCGTGGCTCGGAAGATGGCCCTGTCTCCTTGTCATAAGTACCTAAGGTGGAAAACCTTGACATTTCTTCCTGGCGGGCTATTAAGCGGACAGACGTGACTGGTGCTTGACAGGCATACAGCTAGAGAAAAGAAAGTAACTTCATATAAGTGTGAAATAGGAACCATTTTTACCTCATTTGTATGCACATCACATTTGTCTTATGGTCAATTTAGTTGCTATATATCTAGTTCTGTAATGCATATATATATGCATATGCAAATTGAACAGGGAAAGACATTATAAAAGTTTATTTTTGGTTATTTTAAACAGGTTTTGTTCCCGTATTTATTTATTGACTATATAATTTGGTCGATAAGAGTTATTTAGCAGTTCGTTCACTGGACCTATGCTACCTTCCGAGAGATTGTACGTTATACTGCAAATAAACACTATACAAAGAGCCAAATATTTTGAGCTAAATGTAATTTATTTTTGGGAGGTACAAACTTTGATTCTAGGCCGGGTGAAATATTTCCCTGTCTGATGCTTGTCATCGGAATGTCTTTGTCCAAGGGAATGCCGGGATACCATCTTAAGGAGGTTTGGGAAGTTCTCATCAGTTGCTGATATTCCAGTCTCATTTAATTCTTTTAAACCTCACCGTTGAAATTACGTTTGTGCAAAGCAATAAATTACTAAAGTACAAAGTGAACGAGAATTCCCTGTGCGTCTATCGGAATTGTGATATAAGTTGCAGCGTAACAATATGCAGCACTTTCTGTTACAGTACTGTTGGATGTAACCCCCATGGGCATGTCCAAAGGTCACGCATGTCACCTAAATTGTTTTATGTACCAGGCTTTTCAACGTCTAGCACAGTGTGGCACAGGTGCAAAGGGACTCTCCTGTTACCCTGCACAAACATTACACACCATAGAAGAAAAAAAATGACATTATCTTCGTTTATCATTACTCACTGTTTAGACTAGAAACAAATGGTATGTCACGCACACATGTTTTATAAGTGAATCGTCTGTGGCAAACAAAAAAATTCAGTGTAAGTTTTATATACAGTCAGGTTTGTGTTAAGTACATACAGACTAGCCCTCCCAGATTTACGTTAAACAGATACAAACCAACACCCCCCCCCCAACGTTTAGTGTAGATCTCTAAGTACCAGATTTTCTTCGAAGCTACTACTCAGCGGTTCCGTGGGTGAAGCGTGAGGATATGACGTCATTAATATGCGTTAATTTAATCACTTCACATAAATAACATACGCGTAGACAGTAGCTTCAACGTACTCGTACGTCTGTGTGGGAACGGGCGTGGATGGACTCACGTGTTACTGAACACTGTTCATTTCGTACTTACAGACAATTAGCACTGTAAATGACTTCCACTGTCGTGTCTCAAAGCAGGTACCTATAAATGGTAAAGTTCATCTAAAATCGTGTTTAATATTTCAGTAATGTATCAGTTTCTTTGTATTGTTTCGTGATTTTTGCCTGCTTATTAAAATAAATCGTTATTTATTTTTTGTCTACTTACTTAATTGTTACGTATCAAAATACTAATGTAATTAATTATTTATGTGTTCCTTATACGCTTATGTACTTTGTTAAATTGGAAACTTTACCATAAAGGTATTTTATGCTGAAGTTCATGAAGAAATAAAAGGCGGAATATATTTGTATTTTAAAAGAATATCAAGACGATATCCAAAAGTTAAAGTTCATAATACATGTCTATCAGCGTGCAGGAAGGATACTGAAATATCTACGGCCATGATACTAATTCCCGTTTGTTGTTCCATGCATGCACTATTTCTAACTTCTAAAAACTGCAACACCGTCAATTTGTGAAGCGTTTCGTTTTTCTATAAAGCAGAACGTCATAAAAGATAATAGAAGAGAGAAAAAAGTCTCGAAAGTAATGGAAAAACAAACTGAGCGAATGTCAAATAGCACTACAGTTAACGACATTTTGTGGACAGCATATCCCCTTCTCCTTGACCAGGCAGTTCTTTGAAGAAGAAGGGTCATTGTACCCTGTTCAGTTCTCGTTCCTTTATAACACTTTTCGTGAGTAACTGAACAGAGCGCTGTATATTGAAAGCTTGTTAACGTCGTGATGTGGGCAAACACAAGTTTCCTTTTTTATCTGAAAGGATGTGGCCAACACAGCGGCTGTTCTCCTGATGTCAAATGTACTTTTCGATCGCTCGAACGAGTGTTCGAGCGATCGAAAAGAGCATTTGACAGATCGTGGTTACAAATCCCAAACAGTTATGGATACATCTTCGTAGTTGCACCGTGCATGTTGATAATATAAGTTCTTTACTGTCCAACAAATGCACACAATTATTATAAAATTTTTAAACTCTTAAAATCATTTAAAATTATAAGAGTTGCTCCAACATGTCTCGGTTTACATAAACCATCATCAGGGAGCTCTCAGCCTGTGCTTCGCCAAAGTTACAATGTTGACTTCGGTTACATATATCGTTATATGAAGCTACCGGTATTGTGGCTGCATAAATAACTAAGGTATGGACACATCTTCATATTTTATATTTTTAATGTATTCATGTGTAATCGGGGTCCTTGCGACGCCCCAATATTTTTCTAATAAATTAATCCAAATTTCTACAGCACTTAAAAATTCAAACGCTATAAATAAGCTCAGAAAGGACAGATGGCCTGATCCTTAAAAAACAGCAGATAAAATATTCATGCAATAGCACAGTTGAAGAGACTGTTTTGTGCAGCCCGAGATACATGACAATGCACCGGTTCACCAGGCAATTGCTGTACAAGAATTTTTAGCCCGAAAACAAGTGTGCGTGCTCCATCATCCGCCCTACTCCCCTGATTTATCCCCTGTGATTATTTTCTGTTCCCCAGACTGAAGTTACCATTGAAAGGGCGCCTGTTTGAACATATTCAAGACATCCAAGCAGCTGTGACAGCGAGTCTTCGGGCCATACCATAAGAAGACGTGCAGAGGTCCTTCCAGTCTTTGCTAGATCGTGCCACCCGCTGTATCGATGCAGAAGGGATGTACTTTGAATAAAATACAGATAGTACTCAAGTCTTTTGTTCCAGTTTTGTTCTATAACCTCAGTCTCATTATATAATTGTCAGAATGTGTACCTATTCAACAATATGAACAAAGAAGGAAAAAGAGTATTTGAGTAATCAACCATCGCTAACTGATTGAATGAAGGGCAGTTCATGACGTGTTGTGAGTTTAAGGAAATGCCATGAAAGGTATCTTCGTTAAATATAACAGGTAAATAGCTGAAATGATCACAATTCAACGTAAGGAGACTGCAAACAACCGCTGCATAACTCAAGGTTCTTATTTGTAAGCGAACGACACACGTCAATGAACAAATCAGTTGCTATTCAGGAAGGATATAAAATCACGAAAATAAAATGTTAGTCGTTTGCCAGTTTTGAAGCTTTGTCAAAAGTGTTTGTGTATACACTGTTGGCTTGTAGAACATCAAACTGAATTGCATAAGTTTTGTCAGGTAGCAAGGTTGTTAAGAAAGAAACCACATTTCATTCTTTCATTCATTCATTCATTCCCTTGTCGAGCAGAGTAGCTCCTGCATTCAATTAGATTATCGCTGAAGACTTTGATTCTCCTTACTGAGGATTTCCTGACTTTCCTCATTTCCTTACCCTCCATATGCTTGGTTAACGAAACTCTTGTTTTTTTTTCATAAAATATTTTAAAGATGTCCGTATAAAACTGCGTAATAACAAATCTTATTAACGAAAAAACTGTAATGTTTTAAGTAATATGAACTTCTAGCATTACCGCGGTCCGATGCCTGTTCTTTTAAAGACTTCGAACGAATTGGCAGATTTTTACAAACGTATAAATATTGTATTATAATTCGCCCCATCTTCATATTGTGTATTTCAATTAACACTGCTGCAGTAAGACGTTTTGAGATGGGAGCGAAAATAGCGACGGCTAAATTAGGGCTATGAAGTGTTCTGACGTAGGGATCTACAACATACGTAGGGATCTACAACATACGTAGGGATCTACAACATACGTAGAGATCTACAACATACGTAGGGATCTACAACATACGTAGGGATCTACAACATACGTAGGGATCTACAACATACGCACACATTCAAAGCTGTAACGGCCAGGTCTTGAAGAATATAAAAACACAAGCCAATGGCTGTCCGAACCCTATAATTAAGTTCCTGTTTGATGAGCTTCATGAAGGTAAAAATTTAATCAAGAAGCTCTTCTATATCTTCAGTGTTTTGTCCTTTTAAACCAGAGAGGTAAATGTAAATATCCAATTATTTAACACAAAAAACTGCATTCTGCCCATCACAAATTCCCAGAATATACGGCATATATTTACTTGAGCATCATTAACCACTTGACTTTGTAATGAAGATGGACTGTGTTTCTTAGTTCTTATAATGAAAGCCAACGAGATGCGCTATTTCTCAAATATATTTGATAAAGTACTCTGCCTGTTGCGGAAAGGTCCACTGTCCATCATCAGGAGAACCTCAACACTGTATACATGCATTAGATATTTGTCATGCAGTTCTGTTGGCTGTCTGTTAGCGTGGTCAGGATGGAGTTTCATCCTGACCACGCTAGCAGACAGCCAACAGAACTAGCATGGCAAAAATACCCATTGCGTGTCTATAATGTTGAGGTACTCCTGATGATGGACAGTGGACCTTTCCGAAATATGTAGAGTACTTTATCATATAAATATGAGAAATAGTGCATCTCGTTGGCTTTCATTATAAGAATACACGATACATGGTCCTCGGAATGTTAAATGCTTTTCTTCGAGTTGAGATCGAATCCCAAATAATCCTTAGATCAATTTCAATTTATCTTTTCTCATTCATTTTTCACTTTCATAGATCCAAGCTATTCTGACATTTTTTGCAACATCCCTAAGGCTAAGGAAACCTCCACGACTTTTCTTTGGATCCACATGTAGTTAAAACACCCCTCTCCAAAAATTTTGTTTTTAATTAATAAATTTTCAGTATCTTGTGCCAGGTAACTCATTCTGTCTTAGGCTTCCCTAATCCATAACCGAAAGGCTGAGGCCCCCAAAATTCATCCCTATCCACGACATAAAGTTATATATTGTTAGTGTAGGGACAACTTCTCTCAGTCACAACCTCCACACTCAATGGAGGTGAGTGTTCTACATCACTACATGGCCGCTCCCAGTAACCATTGAATAAGAGGCTGAATGGGCTCCAGAACCCGTCTGAACGCTTCGTAGAAGAGAAGAATCTCTTGCCCCTGCCATGAATCCGACCAAGTTTCCTCGGATTTCCAGGCTATAGCCTAGTCACCGTACAGGTCGTCTTACCCTGGGTCCTCAGAAGCCTATTATCGCAGGTTCCTGAAAACGGGCTTCACTTTACAGAAGAATTATAAGGGAGACAAAAATGTTGTAAGATTGAACGTATCATGTTTTGCAGAGTCAGACTCTATTCAATTCTATGGGTCATCACGTACGTGGCAGGTGAAATTTTTCGCTTTTCATTACATATGCATTGGGCAATCAACTAATAGGTGTTAAGGTCTAGGGTAAATGTTACAGCGTGCACACAACACCGTCTTCTGGGACATGACGCCTCTGAGTTTGGTAGAAATTTACGTACCTTTCGGAGGAAATAGCAGCTACATTCTTCAGGACAGAGGACTTGTGAGAATTCACAGATAGTTTGGAGGAAAACCCTGCCTTCATTTCCTGAATAGAGGAATTTCCAACCCTGAATATGGAGGCAGCAGTTTTCCCCAAAAGTCGGTAAATTTCTGCTACACTACACGATGTAACATCCCATAAGACAATAGGTTTTATCTCTGACCTTCACTCTAATAACACGATTCAAGGTCACTGAAGCATACAGGAAATCCCAGGTTCTGGAAAGCGTTTCAGACTGTTACTGGTAGTTGATTTATATCTACTTCCTTCCGTCTTAATTTCAACCATTTATTTCTTATGGTTATTCTTTTGTTATATGAGAACATTTGGGAACATAAAGTCACGTTTTAACAACCTGCCTCCCATTCTGACGAGTTCTGTTTGGAAAAATTGCCTTCACACCAAGTAATTTAGCTGCATGGCTCTGTTACATTGTTTAGGAAAATATGAAAATGTCTTAAAACAGATCATTACATGTGTACCTACCCAGCACTAGTCTACTCACCTACAGCTACTCAACAATGTAGTAGAGACCTTAGCAAGCTAAAGATTCAGTTGAGTCCTTTAGGGCAGGTTTTTTTCTGAGATGTGAAGTGGTGTCGTCTGCTCTGATGGTGCAGATAGCAGGTTTCTTTGAAACGATGCTAGGTTTGCACCAGGCTACGTGGCGTCATATTCTGGGAGACAGCAGTCTTTAAATTGATATTCACTGAACTAGTAGCGAATTTCCCAATTTCTCATGGAAGCTGAATATTCAACATCTCTCTATTCTCTCACGAAGATTTAATTCCTATCATAAATCAGGCGAATCCAGATCATGCTCACACAACCTATTCCCTTCAGGGGCTCACAATTATTTTGTTGACCGAAGTGGCGTTACCGAGGTCCCCAGTTACCCAGTCGCTAGAGGCGCATCTGGCCAACCCTGTCTCCGGTAGTCACAAATATGGAGACTGGTCCTACAGGTTTGAGGTTGGGCGAGTGGCTGACAACTTCTCCTCATAAAATATGACATGTCTTGAAACCTGAAGAATTTGAGACCAAAGTCCAACACTGGCTGCTGGACCATACAGACCTCCAAACATCGTACTGCTCCAAGAACAACACGCGTCTCAACACGCGTACTTCTTGGTTTCTCACAGTTCCTCGCGGATCAGTAAGGCTGGTTGATAAAGTTTATGTATTCACAAAATATTTCGAGTAGTTAGGATGAAAAACTGAGTAGTTCTCGCCAGGATTCATCAAAGGGTCCCTTCCTGCCAAGTTTTCCAGCCAAAGATTTGATATATCTCTTCTATCACCCGTCAATGACATATGTCTGGGCCATCTCATCTTCCTTTATTTTCTAACATTAAAGTGTCACTTTTTAAAAGTTGTATTTCAAAATCATTCTCACACAAAACATTGTAGATGTGTAAGACTGTGCTTTTAAAATTAAGTTTTAACCCTTTGACGCCTAATGACCCCTATAGTGGTCGTACCGCACCGCTAACCTCCAAACGTTGCATTTTATATATTTATTCAACAAATACAGGTACTGAATATTTTAAACACGGTGTATACTCTCCGTTTTTTCCTCTTCAAAATGCAGTTTGTTTCATAATTCTAACGTATTTGGTTCCTGTTTTATTCACATTTTATATACAGGTTGTGCTAAAATTAAAGAAATAATTCCGGCGCCAAAAGGTTAATAACATATAACACGGATGAATCGCCGTAAGGCTATAAGATTTCAAACTGTCACGGCCACTGAATTCAATAACGTTTCTTCAGTCAATCAGTGACGACAGTACATTATTCCGTACGGAAAATACAGATAATCAGACACAATTAAATTTTACGCAACTGACATTTGGTGAAGAGTGCAAATTACGAAACTTGACACTGTAAACACTCTCACAGAATAAACGCGTCATTAGATAGATGGAGAAAGAATTCGCTCGAATCCCGGGCCAACTGAATTTTTTCGTGTTTCCACAGCCCTTCAGAGAATATTCGGTGAACGGGGCCACGACCGCCTACACATCGACACCAAATCGTGTAACGTAAGCATAATTGTTTACTCAGTATGTATGAAAATGGCAAAAAGATGGAGATGAAGAAGATCAAGCGCGCACTCTAACAGGGCTACAGCCCCCCCCCCCCTCCCCCCATAGAAATCTAAATAGACACGGGTTTTGTAAACCTGAGTACATCAAGAATTTAAATTCATTTGCGCGTTCGGCAGATTATCAGCCACTGAATTCGGCTGATATACGTTGGGATAATTAACAATGAAATAAAAAGAATTAGGGCGTCTTGGACTGACTTAAAAATAAACAAGATTAGACTCTGTGATTTAAACGATGTGACTGAGCCATAGAATAAGTTGTTGTACAAGTATTTTAATTTATACAAATGCAATTACAAACAATGTTAGGTTACATTTATGGTTATGACAAGATTTTTATAACATACATTTTAAAATCACATAGCCTTAGGATCAACTCCCCTCCTTCCCGCAATGAAAACCTCTGGGTGTGCCCCTGCTAGATGTAGTAATTCTGTATTTTATCACGTGACGAACTCTCAATTCTGACCTTTCATCTCTAACATACCTTTCGAAATTATCTTGCTGATCGATCAGACGGTCGTAATCATGCATACGGATTGATTCTCTAGAGTGTCGCAACGTGATACGCACTGAGAAGGAAATTTATCTCCTTCTGTAGAGAATGGGTGGCATTTCTAAGGTCCTTCAGCTGAATCTAGAGAACATATATCGTGGCTTACATTTCCTTAGACACATCAGGTTGCCTGCAATATTGAAAACTCATACTTTGGTTTTATTCTAGGTCGAGACACATATGACAGTGTTACTAATGGTAAACATGTAAGAATTGGAATTATTCGTTTTTGAAAAGTGCACGGAAGATTTCACCAAAGATAACAACTAATTCCCCTCTAGGTCTTCAGTTTTCACAGTTGTGAACAATCAGACTGTGGGCTTCTGCTTTGTCACATGGGCGGAAGTCAGTAAATCCTTCTGGGAGTGTGGGTGATCTCTTCCTTCCAGCACGCCTATACGTGTGTTAACAAATGTAATCTTCATCTACTCTCTTCCTCCCTTAAGATGGAGGCTCTATGTTCCTCCGAAACCTTTAACCCATCTACAATACCACACAGTGTCGCAATCCAGAACACCAAAATCTGAACGAATAATCAGACCAATATTCGAGCCACAACCAACAGTAAGGTCAACAATGTCAGGGACTTGTATAGGGGCATTAATGACTTCAAGAAGGGATACCAGCCTAGAACTATTATAGTAAAGGACGAGAAAGGAGAGTTGGTCGCAGGCCCCCACAGTATTATGGCCAGGTGGAGGAACTATTTCTCCCAGCTATTGAATGTACATGAGGATAATGACGTTAGGCAGGCAGAAATACACACAGTAGAACCACTAGTGCCTGAGCCAAGT
>Ga0123355_10020617_pt1 | contig 10535 bp, 5 predicted proteins | sample TergutEmb28metaG_3_FD_89872 | JGI IMG/M metagenome (GOLD analysis project Ga0123355, IMG submission 89872) | Embiratermes neotenicus P1 segment gut microbial communities from Petit-Saut dam, French Guiana - Emb289 P1 | ecosystem: Host-associated > Arthropoda: Insects > Digestive system > Gut ... | reverse complement strand
TTTCACTTCTTCTATGCTCAACATGTTTCGGACATTAATACATCCATCATCAGGAGCCTGCGACTTTTCTATTGTATCATCACATTGGTTGTGTGTTCTTGTTTCGATGTGTGTTGGAGTTTCGGTGTGGTTGGGTTGGGGTGGTATCCGTGTGGCAGGCTGCTTCAGCCTGATGATGGATGTGTTAATGTCCGAAACATGTTGAGCGTAGAAGTGAAATAAAACTTAATAAATTGTGACATCAAGTTGGTCTTTTATTCTTCAACTATTTCGAAGGATATCTGCCTGCATTGTCAGAGTTGGAGAAATTCTTATATATTGAAGATGGTGGTAGGATGTCCCTCTGTATTTGTAAAAAACATTAAAGTTCTCACTAAAATATGCCATGAAAACACAGACGCGTATTTGTAACCTGAGATCTAGTTCGGAGTGAGTGACCAAAAGCACGGACCGGAGGTTTTACCTCCAGGAAGAGCTGCGTTACCCATTTGATGAGGCTGGTTGGGCTCCAGGGCGGGGCTGGACGGGTTCCGAAAGACAGGAAACCACTTTCCCTCACAGGGTTATAACCACGAATCATCCAGCCAGTTGTTATTCGTTATACCTCCTACGCTACCACCGACCACGTTGTACACCCTATTTGTAAAAGTAAGGTTAACCTTATAACCTGCCATGAAGGCACAAAGAGGGAGTAGAAGTATAGCTCTACTCTTTCTTTAACCTCGGCACTAGATGGGGTGGGTGGTTAACGCCACTTCCCGGCCGCTTTAATGCCTGAATAACTTGGTACCTTGTATAAATTGCTGGGTGGGCCTTCAGGTTCTTTCTGGACGGGTGCGGAAGATCTCGCCTACAAGGGAAGTTAATCCCCGGCCTGTCCAGCCTTCAGCTAGTTGATATGCCGACTGCTCTATCCCAGTCCACCATCATGTTTGTAGGCACATAAATAAACCAATATTGGTCCACAGTCTTTTAGACAAAGAGCTACTCTCTCACTACATACACACATACTAAACGCAATGGAAGTGTAGTAACCGCAAGTCGTGAACAAAAATAAATTGTTTCTGTCAGTGTTGACAAAAAGCATAAGAAAATGTTATCTTAATTGTCTGAATCCCAACTGTAATTGTGCATAACTTATGCTGTAACACCTATATTTCTGCGGTGGGACACATTTATTTCCCAGATTCTTGCAATAAGAATTTATCTTTATCCTAAACGTCAAGAACTAAATTTTCTTTTCAGTACAGAGTGTTTTCTATGCGTGATTTGTACTGGCTTTTTAGGTATATGCTTAATGTAGGTTAATTTCAGTCTACGAAGGATTAATCCTGTATACGTTACGTGTGTGTAAAATTCAAACTATTTATTGCACTGCCCTATGAACTGCGAAAGAAATTAACCTGTTCTGAGCTTCTTGTAGCAGTGAGAATTAAGTCTAATGTTTTCTTCATGTGCAACTCTATAGTTAGCTGGTAGAAAGACCCTGCTTTTTTCGCTACCGAAATACATGGCGTCGGATCTCTTAAGGTAAGCAATTTTAATAGTTCAGATGACAAAACATTTAGGACGCCAGTCGTTGCCTAATGTTCCGCTCTATTTATATGCACTATCCCAACACGCAACGAGACTGCTAGGTTGGTTCGTTTATGTCGAATTTGTGTTTGCATGGTTACAAATTAAATGCTTCCCTCAGCTATATGTTTATAGCCTCACCTCTGCGGCGAACAATAGACTTTAGAGTTAAAATAAAACTGCTTTTGTTCTGAGGGAAGAAGGAATTTAGATTCTTTTACTTTAATTTCAAGAGATATCAGAATATTTCAAATAACAATAAAACACTGGCAACAGACCAGTCTCATCCCGCGGCCTGTGTTTTGCATGCGGACCACGAGATTGTACAGGGTCCGGCAGAAAAACCTGATGATTTTTAAGTTATAATAAAATGAAAAGTATACTGTCTTTTTACGTGAATGTATTACTAAAATTATCTTTATCTCAAAGCATTTTAATTACTGTATTCACTTCCTGAAAATAGTGTCTGTGAGGTGGCGTCCTTTTTTGTCAGCACATTCCCGCAAGCGGAGGACTTCTGACAAAAGCCTGACGCAATCGTTCGATGTTCTCAGGAGTTCTAAGTGAAGGTTCTCTTCGTGAACCTTTTCTTTTTGCGGCAGACGCTGTTTCTCTGCAGTTTCTTACCCACAACAGTACAGTACTGCAACTAGGGACACTGTCATTCCGATGAATGTTGAAGTTTCGTCGAAATATCCGCTGACTCACAACGACGGAATCGTTGTTTCAGAAATGTCTGAACAGCGAAAGCCCGATGCTGTACAGACCAGCGCTCCATGGCAACTGAAATGCTTTGAGTCTCGCTAGAAGGGCGCTCAAGGACAAATTCTTCACGCCAACGGTTCTACTCACACCTATGTCGCCAAATCGTCAGGTATTTCTGCCGGACCATGTATTATGAGGCCCACAGCCACATCTGTAAATTCTGAATTTACTATAAAAATTACACAACAATTTAAAAGGTTAGGTATATCACTTCTGTTATTTTGCACGTGGGACCGCAAAGACAGCAAACAATAAAGGGTGTGGTTCTTTGCACACAAAAAAAGGTTAGGAAATCCATTGTTTAACACAGTAAGTTTTATAATTAAAAACACCTCTAATTCTTTTGGATTCCTGTTCGCCCCCACAAGAAAATAAGACAAGGCGGGGGAAAAAATCGCATTAAAATGTAAACGAATGTTCTAATGTCACTTAGGCCTATCAATATACGTATCTCAGGTGATGGGAAATCTTCAGTTTAATCCTTCTTTAATTAAATGTTTGGCAAAATGTTGTCACATATCTCGATATAACCTTACTGTATTTTTGTGAGTGCCAGTCTGTTATACTGTAAAGCGGCAATTATGGTAGGCATACTTTTTGTAACGTCACCGGAAATGTTACATACAAATAAAAAAATTCATTTCATTAACTTTTACTACTTTATTAAGCTACTTTAATAATAACCCGTTTTGAGTGACCACAAAATCTTATCCAGTGATGATATTAAAAAAATGTGACAAATCTATTCTGAACTGAGAATTGCTTTTTTAAATAAACATCGACGAATGCACACATATTATGAAAACACTGCATATCACACCGAAATGTTACAGCCCTTAAAGAGCCAACCATAGGGAGTAGAATTTAATCTCTGCGGAAGACCTTTGGAGGGTTAAAACAAGCCGGAGTGATGTGAAGTGTTAAAAATATACGTGTGCATTTTTCAATATTTATTTGATATAGAGATATTAGTGCACTGATACGAACAAGATAACGTTTTTGAGAATTGTTGATTGAATTACAGATTTACAGCACACATTGTGATTACAAAACAAGGAAACGTAAAATACCGCTAAAAAAATTAACGTAGCAAGGAACTTCATGACGTTGTGACAAGGAAGGAGCAAACTGTTTCCAATTCTCACAACATTTCCGACCATTCTGAAATTCATTTAACCTTTTAAATTTCAGTCGTTACTATGCGTACCTCAAATCTAACTTTATGGAACACAGCATTTTACTATCTGAGTGTAGCCAGGTGGTTCATAAAATGTCCACAATAAACAGCGATTTTTCTACCGTAACATTAACACACTTCCGTGGTTGCGCTGTTGCTTGAGGCACTGCGATACAAGCTGGAAGGTCTCTGTTTCGATAACCATGCTGTCGAATCAGCCTCGAACAGAAATGAGTACCAACCTTGCAACATTCTTGCGCCAATTGTCTAATTGTCTAGAAATTCTGTGAACCTCAATCTCCTGCAGCCCTAAGGCCCTGCCCATGCCTGTAATGGGATAGCTTTACCTTTTTTGACATTAATATGCTTATCTTTAGAAGAAAAAAAAAAGTTAAAAATATTTTCGGAGGAGTAGAAACCAACACTTAAATACAATTTCGATATATTTTATTCCTTATAAATTTAGAGTAATGCAAATGATACCGTTTAATACAGGGCAATACTAACGCCAAAGAAATTACACATTCTTTATTAGTCTTTTATCTTGAGAACTTTAAAAATTGTGTCTACCGTCTGGTTCATTTAACGCTTGCCATTCTTCTGGCCTTCTGCCAGGATATTACAAAAACTTCAACGAAATCCTAGTGCTACGCTTCAAGACATCTGAGCAGTTACTGTGTATTACTCCATGTTATTTGTATCAGTGGGAGTTGCAGGAACACAGCCTCTCCTGCCACATATATCAGAATGAGAGAGATCTCTTGGGGTCTGAGAGCAGTTCTGTGCGGCACATGAAGCTAACGAATATTTATCACGACACGGAATGGTGGAAGGAATGTTTTAGAGGGAAGTACAGAGAAAACGAAAATGGAGGAAAGGCAAAATGAAAAGGCGTGGGAAGAATGAAAGCAATACAAAGGCGCTGTAAAGTGTAAAGTAGCTGCAGAGTACGTCCTATAGCTGACAAGCGCATCCCAAGTGTGTTGCATAGCAAGCCTACATGCGCCGCCACATGCCGCGCCCAGCTGCGCTGCTCATATCAGCGGTAAAATGTACCCTCTGTAGCTGCGAACTTAAGGCAAGCTGCAGAACAAAAAAAAATGAATAGTTTGGAACATTTCCTCAAACTACAGTGCAAACGTCTGTTGTAGTAAAGTGGTTGGAATCTTCACCAATTAATATCACGACGACTAATGAAATAAGAGCAAATGGGCAGGACATGTAGCAAACATGGACGAGATAACAGTTGTATACAAATTTTTGATCAGGGCAACTCAATATAAGAGAGCGCTTGAGAAATGTAGGTGTAGATGGTAATATTAAAGTGGGTTGAAGAATAAAAGACCAACTTGATGTCACTTGTTATTTTACTTCACTTCTTACGTGCTCAACATGTTTCGGATATTAATATATCCATCATCAGGAGCTTGCGACTATGTTGTTGAATTACCACAAAACGACAAATGTGGTAATTCAACAGAATAGTCGCAAGCTCCTGATGATGGATATATTAATGCCCGAAACATGTTGAGCACGTAAGAAGTGAAATAAAATAGCAAGTGACATAAAGCTGGTCTTTTACTCCTCAGTTATCACAATGATGCACGGTCCATTAAACATAATATTAAAGTGGGCATTTAATATGGAAGATTTACCGGAGAGTTCGGATTTATGTGGCTCAGGAAAGGGTCTAAAGGGAATAATTTCATTTTTTTTCTTATACAGTAAAAAAAAAACAAGCCCATGTTTAGTTGTAGATTCTAAGTTTAATGACATTGTGGTAGAATAAAATAAACGCAATGTTTTCGCCTCTGCGTAGTTCATAAGACTAGGTTGGAAGATTAACCTTTTGACGCCTAACGACGACTATAGTGGTCGTACCGCACTGCTAACCTCTAAATGTTGCACTTTATATATTTATTCAACAAATATAGGTACTGAATATTTTAAACATGGTATATATTCTCCTTTTATTCCTCTTCAAAATGCAGTTTGTTTCATAAATCTGACGTATTTGGTTCCTGTACTATTCACATTTTATATACAGAGTGTGCTAAAATTAAAAAAATAATCCCGGCGCCAAAAGGTTAATTCCTGTAGTTTCTTAAGGCTTGAAAGTGGACCTATATCGACAGCGCAACTATGATGCACTTTCGTATCTAGAAACAAGAAACAAGTAGGTTATGTGGTAATCAAAATGAGATAAGCCCTACCACTTCATTCGCTATTGCTTCAGCGCTTCAAGGACGATGAGTCACGTGACAGTCAGTTATGCTGCATTCTACTTGCGTCAACATTCCTTGAACATCACCTACTGATTAGAAAACCCCTTTTCGCTGAACTTAACAAGCAAGAAAACTTTTTCAGTTAAGTTCACTTGTAATTTCCTTCCATCAACTGCAAATCAGATACATTGTCAACCACATAGACCACAATATGCGCGCAATTTACATGAAATCACAAATATTCCTTCTTACACAAACTCACTTACCCGTTTCAGTGACCAATCATCGTCCTGAGGGAAACATTAACAAAAAAAAAATATAATAGTATCTCCCTGAGGATGGTGATTTATCGCTGAAATATGTAAAAGAGTTCGTATACCTTATATGGATTATTTGTGATTTTATACAAATTGTGTGCATATGAGATGTATGCAAGTGATTGTAATCACTGTGCGAGACAAAGTTATATGGGATTAGATTTACACGTCTGCTGCATTCATGACGGTTTCTTGTACTTAAGTGTCATAGAGACTGACTAAGCTTCAGAACACTGTACATAATGGCACATGTATGTTTATATCCATTAGCCGCTACATTATGCGTTTTGGTACATTTTAACGCTGTTTTGGACCCACTGTTAGTTTAACGAACAAAGCACCATGTTTCGTAATATGTGTCACTTTTCTTACCACAAATATCACAAAAAGCAGAAAGTGGGACTTGCGGAGAAAAAAGAGGTGGTTGGGAAAGAATTTTTAGCAAATACCAGTGTTCCACATCGAAAGTTCATTTACCTATCACCGGCGTTATTGAATCTCAGCAATTGACAACATGATCAAATAAAACACTTCTGTCTAGGTCTTTCTTCTAGAGCAAGGCTGAGTCTGTTCTCCCCATCATTCCTCTTACTATAAGAATTAAGCGCTTTTAAATATTGTGCATTTACACAAAGGATCTTACCCTGCTGACTTCGAATTTAACACCTATTTTTATAATCACAATTTACTGTAATCACTTCAATCAAAATTTATAATTTTTGCGTTAGTTTTCAAAAAGGTGTGAAGTAATAGCCCATTCCAATCTCGAAGTATGGCCCTGTGACACTGTAACAGCGTGGAAGCCCTTCGTAGCAAGCACAGCAGTCGAGGCAAACAACGTGCATGCATAATTGCTACAGTACTTTATAACAGTAGCCATAGAGAACGCAGCCTGCAGCCAGTGTTCAATTATTTAAAGTGCTGGGGACCTCCGCATACATTTAAAACAACACAAGACGTCAATAAAAAGCGGCCCACATCTACGCTGCATTATGTAAAGCAGCAGGCACTGGTGTAGCTGTATTCCTGCCCGCCACTGGACCGTATACAAGGAGTGAACGTGTAACAAATTAAACTTCATAATTCAGTTCGTTAGAATGAAGAACGAGGGGAAACAGGTCAGCCCCTCAGTCATTGGACAAGTGCTCTTTATATATACATATAGGCCAATTCTTAGTGCAGCGTACATCGAGGGATGAGATTTGTGTCTGATGTATACAACATATCAGCTCCCGTTGATAGAAAAAAACATTTACAGAGCAATTTCAGGTATTAATACTCTTGCAAATGTTAATTTTAATTATTGGCAAATACTTGTTCTAATCTAAACCCAATAGAACACCCGCTGCATGTGACCATTTCAAATACTATTTCTTGCAGGCTGCGTGTAGAACAGGCTAAATAAAAACACTTCTAATGAGGTGTAAGAAATACACGTTAAATTTTATGGCCTCTCTTACACGCGTTAATGTCATATATTGTAAGTTTTTTAGTAATAATTTATTAAAATTTGGCATTTTTTCTTCAGTAATGCAATATCACCTAATAAGTATATGCGCATTTCCATATTTATCACAATCATAAAAAAATAATTTCTTCACGATGGATACATTACTGTATATATGAAAATACGCCACTCTACTTTTTCAGACAGCCTATATCCGCGAAGAATGTAATATTTATTGGTTACAGAGCGAGAAGTAGCCTATTGGCTACCGATCTGCAGCTAGGTTGAAGCTTCTGGCGCTTTACTGCCGTGGAAAAGCAGCTGGTACCCATTGAATGGGAAGCTGGGAGGGCCCCAGAGCCGGACTAACCAACTTGTTGTTCTTGTTATAAATGGAATTACGGTTTACTTCCCTTCTTATAGCTTAATCACTATAATGACTACACAATCAGCCTGCAAATACAGCTGTCCGTAAAGTTCAGAATTATAGGCAAAATTTAAGGTTAGTATTTGGTACTAAAGAACGTAGGTTTTCATGACCGTATCAAAAAAGAATACCCAACTATTCTTATCATTACTGAGGCAATGTATGTAGAGATGGATCTTAAGCATAATGAAGAGGAAAATGGAAAGAACTAGTTGTTGGCTGTGATGCAGTACTTTCCGTAAAATCTACAGAGTAAAACAAACCTACGTACACCATCTCTTTGCTCAGCACGATCTGTAAAACTTTGATCAGTATTTTATTCTTGATAATTATCAATGTAGTTGTTTCGTTATAACATGTGCAAAAGGAAAAACTGTCCCGTTACGTGCCAAACTGACATCGAGGGAGTGCAGAGATATTGATCTGACCGTACTTGAATGTGAGGAATAAAACGTGTCAAATTTGAGGTAACAATTCTTAATAACAAGCCCCATAGAAAACTACACTAAATATTCGGCTTCAGTTAAACTGTAGGTACATTCTCTTCCGATAAATTATCTATTTCTGAGCAGACTGTACAGGACGGTTAAAATGTTTTTAATAAGATAAAAAAATCCCAATGAAATACGCTTATGAAATAGCTGGCGTCACTCTTTCGGCCTTTCGAAGATGTCTTCAAGCCGAGAGCAGGGAGGTAGCAGTTATAAGATCTTATTGATCGTTTGTTCAGTCGGGCGAGTCTAGGGATGTCTCGTAAATTACGGCACCTGACAGAGTTAATCTTGCCTTGTAGATGTCCATACGTGTGTGCTGTAGTTAGATAGGACAGATAAGATGTTCACAGCCGTGTACAGCTACACCACAAGTTTCGTTCACCCATGAAGAGGTAAAACGACACGAAGTGCGTTGGGTTTTGATAAACAAGCTGTATATGGGTAAGACTTCAGCCAAACTATAGATAAACAATGACACTGGGAAGAGGCAGTCGTTATTAACACAGTTAGGCAACTGGCTACTGAATCGCTGAAAAACGACACGAATTATGTGCCAAAGTGAGAAAAATGGTCTTTAGACGCTCTCGCATAGTCTCGGAAAGTACCGATTACATTTTTCAAGTCCGTCCGTCCAAACATACCAGCACGGCGCCCACTAGACAGATTTGCATGAAATTTAATATTGTGTACTAGTATGAAAATCTATGAAAAAATCCAAATTTTGTTAAAATCGGGTTAAAAGTTCGCGTTCTTTACTTAATGACATAGGTACTTTTAATGCTTCCAGCGACATTAAATAGCTCTCTGCGAGTGGAATGGTATCAGGATATTAGTCTAGCCGAGGAGGTATAAACATTATGCGACAGCGCCACGATGTTACTATACATGCACTTTGTCTACCATATCAAAAAATAAAATTAAAGTATTGGGTTGCCGAAGAACTAAGTAAAATACCCATCCCAGTGCCACTTCCTCCACTCCAAATCCCACACGGACTGTGCTGAAGTGGAACCCGGCCACCGAGATGAGAGATCGTCTAGTAACAGCCTGACCCATGGCATTGAACCTTCAAATTTTAATGACAAGAAGCATTCTTTTCCATTAATTTTATACCTGTAATATAAGTGACCCTTTTTCAGATTGTGTGCTCTGTTAATCATATCTGTTACATTTTCAGCTGTCCCCTGAAAAAGCTCCATAGCCCCATGGGGATGGGTCACTGCTCCCACTTTGAGAAATTTTATTCAAGGCAATGCAGCTAACAAGTGATTAGAATTTTTGTCCTTTTACCTACCATGTCACCAGTCAGTAGGAAGTCGAGAAAAAATGCGGTACATATTTAGAGAGGAAAAAAGATACTTTTTGTGTCTTGAAATTTATAGACGTAAGATTTCTTCAGTGCATGTTATTGTAGAAGTTATTTCTCTTAACATATGATTAAACTTAATGCCTGGCGTATTGAGCATTGGCAATGCAAATACATAAATAGTTTGTGATATTTGTTGGACCGTGCATCTTTGTGATAACCGAAGAATAAAAAACCAATTAGATGCCACTTATTATTTTATTGTACTTCTTATAGGCTCAACATGTTTCGGGCATTACTATGCCCATCATCAGGAGCTCGCGTCTGTGATGTTGATTACCACATTGGTCGTTTCGTTCTTGGTTTGCTGTAGGTTGGAGGTTAGGTGCGGTTAAGCTGGAGTAGTGTCCGGACTGCAGGCTAGTCTGTACATCATAGTCGCGAGCCCCTGATGATGGGCATAGTAATGTCCGAAACATGTTAAGCCTATAATAATAATAATAATAATATTTATTTACTGCAATTGGGTTGTTAGCCGGTGGAAATGGTTATTTTACATGTAGACAAAACATGAAATTGGTTACTAATAAATTTAAGTCGGGAGGGCTACATGAGAAGCATGTAGTGGCAACTTGGAATCTTGGGAACCATCTCAGCCTTTGCTTTTAGGCACAGGGAAATCAAGAAAAACCTGTGAAGAGATGGCCGGTCGCAGGACCTTCCGAATACTGACTTCTAGCCAGCAGTCCGGCATCTAAAGTAAAAAAAAAAGCAATGTCCACACAGTACAACAAATACACAT
>Ga0123355_10020616_pt1 | contig 10535 bp, 10 predicted proteins | sample TergutEmb28metaG_3_FD_89872 | JGI IMG/M metagenome (GOLD analysis project Ga0123355, IMG submission 89872) | Embiratermes neotenicus P1 segment gut microbial communities from Petit-Saut dam, French Guiana - Emb289 P1 | ecosystem: Host-associated > Arthropoda: Insects > Digestive system > Gut ... | reverse complement strand
TATATATATATATATATATACAGGATATTTCATGGGGAAATAGCTGTGCTTGTGGAGAAGTTTTCTAAGGTTAAATTACATCGATACAACCAAAAACACCTATATGTGAAGTTTAATGTTTAAGGAGATATTCACTCGAGAAAAATTTGATCTTCTTGCAGTTCCGTATACTGCATCTGTTAAGGGTGAAGCTTTATCCGTAAACTGCGCAGGTCCTGGAGCCGATCCGGCAGCCAAGCATTGCTGCGGCTCGTATGCTAGGTGTTTTTGGTTATCGATGTAATTTAACATAAGAAACGTCCTCCCGAAATATTGAAGGTTTCGCCTGAAACACCCTGTGTATGTTATGCACAATATATTCTTATAGCTCATTATATATTGAGCAGTAAATAAATAATAATTATTAGTGTGTTTCCGTTACGTCATGATTCAGAATTTCAACTGCTGAGGTTAAAACCTTTTTTTAAAGAACTGTTCGCTGAGCAGGTTACAGACAGATGTTGACTTCAGTATTTCATTAATGTGGAGTAGTTATCGAATGTAATACAGCATAATTAGATGAATGATACAAGTTTGCCATACGGTATATGACTCATTTTACCACAAATTGTAACTACAAGTGAGTGGCTCAAAAGCAACAAAAATTCAGAAAAAAAAAAAAGATCTAAATTAATCTACAAGTAGTCTTGAATAAAAGAAAAGCGTTTGGAACCGATTAAATATCTTGTATTGTATAAATACAAATCCGTTAATCTAAACATTTTTGTTCTTTGTAAATAAAATTAGCGCCGATCACAGGTCTGCTGAGATTATTTTTTCGAACCTCGCGGGGGCATGGATATTCGTTTGTTGTGAGTGTTGTGTGTTGTCAGTCAGAGGTCTCTGCGGCGAGCTGGTCATTCCTCCAGAGGAGTCCTACCGACTGTGGTGCGTCGTTGTGTGTAATCTAGAAACCTCATACATGTGTAGGCCATGGCCAGCAGTGCTAAAGGAAAGGAAAAATTAAATTAATAACGTAGATGTGCTAATTAATTATACTAACTACATGTTAGTAGTGGGGTACGCGGTAGCACAGTTGAGTGAGGCACTGCGCTACAAGCCGGAAGGTTGCGGGTTCGATTCCCGATGACATAATCCTTCCGGTCACACTATGGCCCTGGAGTTGACTCGGCCTATAACAGAAATTATTACCAGGAATATTTCCTGGGGGTAAAGATGGCCGGTGCATAGAACTGACAACCTTACCACCTTCATATGCCAATTGTCTTGAAATCTGGGAACCTCAGCCTCCTGGAACCCTCAGAGCCTGTCTAGGCGTTTAACGGGATTGCTTTATCTTAACATGTCAGTAGTGACAACACGAAGTATTGTACATTAATATTGCGAATACAGGCACTCAAGCCAAAACTCGCAACTTTTAGTACTACGTTCAGTTGAACATTTAAAATCTCGGCCATTCACATAGCCTTACGACTTCATAATTTGCCTTCTAAACAAACGACAGTGACCAACTCTAGCTGTTAACTCAGTACAACAGGTCAGTATAAAAAACAGCGCTAGTTTACTCAGGCACTGTTGCTGGGCATTGCATTATTTATGCTTGTCATAAAATGTTCAGAAAGGGAAGAATTATATTTCATACATTTATCGCGATATGGGTAACATTTATATCCGCGACATGGTGTGGTTTGACACATGAAGAAACAGAATTTTATTAATCCTTTAAAACATTGTAGTTGTTTTGTACAAATTATACGTTTTGCCCACAATATATATATATATATATATATATATTTTTATGTTTCTCAGAAAAACTAAACAGCTGTCATTTCCCTCCGTAGCATTAACTGAATGGTTTTCTTAACCGAAAAGCAATGTGCCGTACGATCTAAATCTTCAAATAAACTTCAGGTTTATCGTTTATGTAAAGGGCTAAATACACACACAAGTATCTGCGAGTTTCAAAGGGTTAGTACTGTGTTTATCAAGAAAATTTCTGCCGAAGAATAACATCCCATAAAAGCGATGGCCAGTTATTTTAATGTACACTCTTTATTCGCTGTTGTTGTCCCTTTATTTGTCAGAAGCTCTTCACCGTAGCTTTGTGTTTCTTTACACTGCACAAGTACACGTAAGCCCTCCATTCTTTTCCTTTATACATAGGTTGAGGGGGTGGGGTGGGGGGGCGCTGTTATCTTCCGCTAAAGACATGGCGTTCCTATATTTGCGATATTGCTGCTGGCATCACTAAGTGCTGCCTTGACAAGGTGCTGACGCACAAAAGGAAGATAATCGTGACAGCTACACTGTCTATTGGACAGCTCTATAATGAAACACAGGAGACACACATAAATGAAGCAGAAGGGAAGGGTATCGTAAGTTCTCACCAAAGAATACGAAGGACAGTACGTTCAAATGATAATCCTGAACCCCGATCCAGTCATCTCTCGAGTTACGGTTTTTTCTATGACAGGGTTAGAGAAATATTGTCTGTTGAGGTTCAGTAATTGTTCCAGAGCCATTGCTTCATGCAAGGACACGTGTGAGGGCAGAAATATCTGCAGTAACACATGCGGTTGTGTAGAAAGCAGCTGTCAGTTGAGCATTTTTAACTGATTTGTGATACTTATGTGAATACAGAAAGATGGGTCTTGACATTTGGGCATTTCTTACATTCCTCGTATTTGACTCTCATATTATCATGCATTTACCGTAATCAGGTTGATAAATATTGTGATTTTTGTGTTCAGTTATGAATTCATAGCGGATGTAAACCACAATCAATACCTTTCTTGAAAGTTTATTTACACTGTCTTTCTAAAATTACCTCCCTGTTCCAGATTTCAATATTTACGCATGTGCAAAGGGTCAAATTAGAGTTAAAAAACCTCACTGGTATGTAGAAAAGCCTCTGTTTGGGTCCGACCCAAAGCTTTCTTTCCACTCTTAGTTAGGATGTTGGAAGCAAGTATAATTCGCCTCTTTCTCCAGACGTTTAATTACCCCCGCGCGAGATCCAGTGCTCCAATGCCAACCTACCTACCCAGTCATCCGTATGACTGCAGTGCAAAGAGAACGTAAGCTCAGTAGGGCCATTGCCACAGCTCAGATGGCAGTGCGTCGGGTAGCACTCAACTGTCAAACTTAGCACATGGACGTTGCAGTGGCGGAATGGTCATCATTCTTCTGAAAGTGTTGTGCGAATTGTCTGTTTCGTATGTCTATTATCGCAGTGACAAAAGGAACCTTCGATTTTTTATTTGTGCGCGAAGCGTTATTTCGATTTCAACACAGTAACTACAGATAGCTCAGTGCACAGGGTATAGTAATTTAAACTTAAAACCAGAAGTGTGTTTTATACACAACATTGTGTACTGCTTGTCAGAAGATTATGTTCCAAAAAATTATTTTCTCTAGAACTCCCATGATGTGCAAATACACGCTTCGAATGAATTCAGACTCCTAAAGTAAGAGTACAAATTTAAGGACAGATATTACAGTGAAATATAGTAACTTTAAGGGAGCGAGGGGAACTTCAGATGTGTACAGACTGAATGTAAAGTGGTTCAAATGTGTGCTGTGATATACTCCTTTGGAAACAGTAACAATTGTTACGCATGACAATAAGATTTACGGACACTGGAAAATTTGGTATATTTACGAAAACTGTAATGCTTTTTAGGTACTGACTATACATGTTTCTTGAATGTTTCAAGCATAGTTCCATTGAGACGTCAAAATTATTTCCAACACTTTGATGCTTGCAGCTTTTTTGAGTCACATTATGTAACTTCTGGTCTACGGTGTAGGTGGTGCGGGTCTTTGTGCTTATGTCTTTAGCACATTCTCTCTTAACCGAAAGATTAAAAAAAACTTTATTCTTATTGTGCTTTGTTTCATCGTTTACATGTTCGACGCAACAAACTGAATATTGAGACAGTCATGTATAAATTTTTAATATAGTGTTCAGATTGCAAGAGGGAATTCTACCCCGATAACTGGTGTGGCACTTTCAATTTTTTAAATTAAAAGCTCCAGTTGGTTGTATGTGCTCTTAGGACAGTGTTACCGTAGACAATACTACACCTGTCAAATTAACAGTGCAATCATCTGGCCGTGCTCTATGACACTTTCAAATCATCAGTATACATGAAAGGAGAAATGCTGAGTAATATCGCCCACTGATATGAAAAGAGGATGAAATGCGATTGTAAATGAATCATACGGAACTGACGTTTTGACAGAAGAGTGTTAATAAGGTTATGGAAGCTGCAGAGTTCGCAAAGGGCTAGGGCTAACATTCGCGACTGTCTTGAGAGGTGAACATGCAAGTTGATGGCTGAGCTATCGGGTCATAAAGGGTCATGCTATTCCGACTGCTGTGTGTCTGCTTCTACCTTGGAGCTCTACGCTGTACCGCTACCGTTGTTGATCGACAAGAGGTAAGGAAGAAAGACTTCAGTTACCTTTCTATTGCTTACAAGCACGGTGCTAGGAATGTCCTCCACACTGAGGGCTTCTAAGAAGAGAGCCGCGCTCTTCCGATGGAGTTTCATTGGAGGTAAGTGGGGGGCATTTACGCTCGACCGCTCCAACCTCAAGGAACGACACCAGTACCCATTAAGTATGAAGATCGGTGGACACCAGAGCCGGTGTTGATGAGTTTGTTACGAGAAAACACTTGTCGATGATCGTAATTGAATTCCTGGTCATCCAAAAGTAGTCAGTTACTTCACGGTTGATTATCTGTGCAGGTGAATCAACCACACGTTAATCAGCCTCTCTACTGCCTAAAATAGATCTTGTGATTATCGGTGTAAAGGTAAAAAGACTGTAAATACACATATGTTATTTAATTTGGAATAAGCGTGATTCATCTCTCGAAAGTGTTTTCGCAGTTTTGCATAGTGCTCATGAAACGACAATTTGTCGTATCCCACACAATTCGTCAAACTGGTATTCCCGCATTACTTGACAGCTCGGTTACAAACACACATGTCAAAATACTGTGTACACAAAATTTGCATTTCGTAAAAAAAAACAGGCTTAATATTTTTTTTATCTCTTGTAAAACTGTGTATTTGTGGGTTACGACAAATCGCTGTTTTACGGGAGATGTGGTAATGATCATAATGTTCATTTATTGTAGATACATATATGTTGTTGCAAATATACTGACAGTACACAGAGTAATAAAAATTATTTTATAGACCGTTCCTCTAAGTATTCAAAACAATGTAGTTTTGTTGGCAACCTTGTGGAACGTCTATTAAATTAGAAACACGCCCCTCTGCCTATATGCGTGGAAAAATTCTAATTCTGAAGGATTTTAATTTCATTCAGTGGTGAAGATTTTTACCTAATTATGTCAGTACAGACCAATGTCGTTTAAAAGCGGACACAAAATAACGGAAACCCTGCATTTTCTTTGGCTTCTATGTAAAAAAAACATTCATTAGATATTTACAGAAGCGACAGCATTACATATAATCTTGCGGATATGAAGGGTGTGTATTTTACGTTCAGTACACTTGCAATTTTGTTAAGCTTTACTTTTTCTAAATGTAAATTCCACAGCCTATAATAATAGAGGAAGCTCTCACGGGTTGTAGGTCTTCTAAATTATCCGTTCGAATACAGGCCAAAATAACTACAGGTTATAATTTTTTTTATGGTTTTCCTCGGTTCCTACAGACAAATGCTGGACTTGTATCTTGTAGTAGATACTATTGCTCCTTTCCACGTCCTTTCCGAATTAGTATTCACTAATGATCCTAAATTCGAAACTACAGACTTCAAGATACTGACACACCCGTGATATAAATCATAAATATGTACATAAACTGCTCAAAAAGAAACTTTGAAACAAGAAAGCAAATTGTCAAAAAGTAATTTTTCAGAGCACAGAGATTATTATCAAAGCCTCTTAAGTGTTCCTAGTCTGCATGGTTTCAACCCTGACGTGTTGTGTATAAAGTGGAAAAATCAGCATTTATCGGTGCCTTTGGTTGGAACCCTAATTGTAGAAATGATACAAGTTTCTGTTCAGTTCAACCAGCTGCCAGTCTGTTACACAACTCTAGTGGCGAGTAGGCCGTTAGGCTGTACTGGCCCATTACTTTATAATGTGTTAGCTGATTGGGTACCTTCTTCTAAAAAATACTCAATCTGTCCATACTCCGAGGTCAAGAGGGCCGCATCTTGGACTCCCCAGGTTTAGAAAGGCACAGAGGTGTTTGAGTTTATAAAGATGTAATTTCTTAAAATTGATTAGTGCTGGTGGTAAGTGAATGAAGTATGAGCACGGAGTATTGGAAACGTCTTTCGCAGGTATTATTCCGGTCTCTGTAGTTCACAGAAGGCTAAAATTATTCATAATAACGCCCCTACTAGCAATCTCGTTTGCTTGCGTGAGTTAGTCAAATTCTGGTTCCCTGTGAGGCAAAATCTAAGGCCAAAGAAAGATTTCATCGAAGAACATAAGCTAAAACAAGCCACGAACAAAAGAAGACGCGAATATTTGGCGGTCCCTCATAAGACTAACACGTAGCTGCTAACAGTTCTTCCTGTATACGTATAGTTTCACTCATTTACCTGTTTACTGAACAACTGAGTGGCCAATTACAATTCTGGTGAAGGGGACATGGAGCTCACACGGTAGGGACAATATTCACATACATACCGGTACACAATTTTGGTAGAGTAATGTAATGAACAAGTATAGATACTGAGGGAATAAGAGTGACATAAGTAGTATGGATGTTGGTTTTGTAGTTCGAGGGTACAAACAGTGCGTGATTTCAGGCTTCCACCGCGAAGTAACTGAGAACTGAACTCTTCTGGGTTATTACTAGGCGAGTGGTGGTAATTTTTTACCTCTACTCGCCACGTTATAACACAGAAGAGCGTACTTCTCAGCACAGAAAGTGGTTAAATATATTCTAACTAGGCGTATTGTTATTTTTCAATATTCGTGGGCTTACTCTTTCCATGCTGGTGGGTCTACGGCCGCTCGCTTGCTGAGATTGTGGGTTCGAATCCCGCCGGGGAGATGGATGGATGAATGTCGGTGTTGAGTGTTGCGTGTTGTCAGGTAGAGGTCTCTGTGACGGGCTGATCACTCGTCCAGAGAAGTCCTACCGACTGTGATGTGTCGTATGTGATCTAGAAACCTCAGGAATGAGGAGGCCCTGGCCCGCGTTGGGCCGCAGCGCCAGGGGGGGAGGGGGGATTCTTTCCCTGCTGAGAGCAATTCCAGAAAAAAGTATTTATCCAATCACAGAATAACTAACTCCATAGACGCTGAACTTTCCTTGAGAACTATTACTATCTAACAGGTGCTCAGCGGATAAAATTTACCCGCATTTTGTGGAACTCAGCGACTTATCAGAGTGTTAAAGCAGCCCACCAGATATACCAGCACAGATCATCCCATTCTATCCATTTAAGACATAATACTGCAGTACTAACTTCTCTAAAGGGCTCGATCTTCAAAGCCTAACCTTCGTTCAGGTACTTTTATTAAAACTGCTGTCGCCCATTTCGCATTCCTGCTACATGGCCATGACCATCTCATTCGAATCACAGAGGCCAAAAATAATTATTTAAATTGTTTAGTGGAACTTCCAGTTACTAAGACAATGTTCACCCACCGACTGTGAACACTAGGGTCACGTGCGTTTGAAATCGACCTTGAAGTGTTCAGCACGTGACAGAGGCAGACGTACCCAAATTACAGTGTCGATCGGTGCCTGAAGGTATCAGACCGGGGTCAGGAAAAAAGTAAGATTTCTTCAGGCCTTGATGGCAATAATGTCGAGTACCTTAGTGTAAAGTAACCACTGGTAAGGTCTGGAGTTATCCCTTCCAGTGAGAAAACGTAATGTGTCATTGCTCGTGGTAACGATGCAATAATGTTGGTTATGTACCCACCAATCTTTAGGGCAACATCAGGACAAAGAGAATTGTTTCCAGTAAGTAAGTGATGCTTTCCCTAATCTATACTGTATAACCGTGCCACAAAGCGTAACAAAGTGTGTGTTCTTTTTTGTACTTATAACGTAATTCTTCTTTATTCCGGAAAAATTTCTTACACTAAAATGTAAACCACAGTTGCAGGCTTGTACAAAGGAAAATTATTTATAAGTGCTACATTTACAAACCCTATATCCTTTAGGACAGTACATAACTGATATTATATGTGCACTGTTAATCCTTGTATCTTTGTCTAGTTCTTCCAGTCTCTCTAGTTCCCCTCTCTTCCACTCTTACCCTTATTTCTTCTTTTGTCTCCCTTCTTTCCACCTGCCTTCCTTTCGTCTATTTCAACCTTCCTCTCACATTTTTATATAAGTATCCATTTATTTACACCTAAGAGAGATAACATTTCTTTTATTTGTGTAACCTTTATCTTAACGAGGTGCGTATTGAAACTGTAGCGTATGGTTAAGGAAGAACGCGTTATTTGAACAAGAAATTATGAAAGAAAGAGCATTTTTGGAAATTCAGTAAATTTCTATTTCACCTAAATATGGAAATTGAATTTCAAAGATCTTTCTCTACTTACTTTCGCTTTTGACAACGCAGGTATTCAAAGGTTAATTAAAATACCTGTCTAAGGTAATGGGTACCGAACAATAGTTCCAGGCTGTTTTCTCTGTACTAGGAAACAGAAAACAGGAAGAAAAAATATTTCGTAACGCATTCGTGGTTAGTTCCTCTTGCACAGATAATAAACACAGCATACAGTGGCATACATGCAACATACAATGTCATCAATACAACATAAAGTGACGTGCACTGAAAGCTATTCGAAAGGTATTTCATAACGGTTGCAAGATCGTGCGGGGCACCAAGACGTAAACCTTGAACTCTGGCCAGACCCGCCCACTGCAAGCGCTTTGTTCCCAACAGAATGCCTAACAGGCTGTTTATCTCAGTGACATAGTCCTGAGACTCATAAACTTGCGAGGGTAACACCCGAGACATTTCAGGCTGCCAGTAATAATTTATTTATTTAATAATTTTCTTATTGAAATATATTAATTTACTTCCTTGCTGAGTTATTATTCGGTCACCCATTCGTTTATTTATGGGTCAGAATAGCTTAGACAAGTGATAAGGTGACAAAGGTTAGAATCCTGGCAGAGGAAGCAATATTCTTTTCGATACGACTTCCGGACTGGCTGCGAAATCCAACCACCGTCCTTGCGACTGGATGCTGGGAGTCTTTTATCGCCAAAATAAAGCGGAAGAAGCTAGCATCCGAAAGGCAGTTTCCAATTCCGAGGCACAGTGTGTGCAGAACTTTGCGTTCACCTCTCCTAAACACAACTGCACGATTCGTGGGTAGAAGAAGTAAGGTCTCGTCAGTTCTGAGTAAGGTCTCGTAGTTGTAGTTCTGAGTAATGTCTCGTAGTGGTCGGACGTGTTTTTAGAGAGCTACTAAGAGCGGGATATGGGTTGCTACCTGGAAGAGTACCGGGCTCGGGTGGGTACCTAGGCCGCGAGGTCTTCATGGCGGTCAGCGGTAGGCCACGTCGGAAAGAGAGGAGGAAATATCTATATGGGGCCAATGATTCTGTGTGCAGCGGTACTGGCAACGTTATTAATGATCGGAGGAGTGGAGCTAAACCCTGGACCTCTAGACAACATTGTGCAAGTCTTGTGTAGTGGCTGCGACAGAAACTTGAAGTCGGGAACTCAATGTGAATCGTGTGGCCGGTGGTATCATAACAGCTGCGGAAATGTTAAGTTTCAAGTTGCGGAGAGTGGAAAATGGAACTGCGACAGATGTAGATCTGAGAGACTCCGGGTTTTGGAAGAGAAACTGAGAGACGCGCAAATTCAAATTGAAGAGCTAAAAGTGAGAAACAAAGCGCTGGAGGAGTAGTTACAACTGGCGGAAAATGGAAAGAATGTTGGAAATGGGGACATGGTGACGGTAAAGCCTGTGGGCGAAAAGTGTTTAGTGCTGGATGACTCCATAGTAAGGAGCGTTGGCGCAGAAATACCAAATATGAGGGTCGAGTGTTTTCCGGGTATTAGAGCTGATCAACCGCGAAGAGTAATGGAAAACAGAGACTTCGGACACTCAGATGCTGTTGTAATTCATGTGGGGACAAATGACGTCAGAATGTATAGAAACCTCGACTACATTATGGGATAAGATCTTGTGAATAAGGCAAAGGCAAAATTCCCGGGCTCCAGACTAGTGCTTAGTGGTGTTTTGAGAAGCAAAGAAGTGACATGGCGGCGCGTCGGGGCGGCAAACGACAGACTCGAATGGGTAGCTAGAAGTCTAGGAGCTACATTCATAGACCCGAACAGTTGAATTCGAGATTTGGACTTTGGTAGGGATGGAATTCACCTTAACACAAATAGAGCGAGAGAACTAGGCGACCTCTACTCCTGAGTTTGTGGAATAGACGGCGAAAGTCGGAAGGTAATAAACAACTGACTACACATGGCGGGGAGCGAGTTCACTGGGGAGACATCAGAAGGATCCAGAAAGAAGGCAGATCAAAAACATTCTA
>Ga0123355_10020613_pt1 | contig 10535 bp, 6 predicted proteins | sample TergutEmb28metaG_3_FD_89872 | JGI IMG/M metagenome (GOLD analysis project Ga0123355, IMG submission 89872) | Embiratermes neotenicus P1 segment gut microbial communities from Petit-Saut dam, French Guiana - Emb289 P1 | ecosystem: Host-associated > Arthropoda: Insects > Digestive system > Gut ... | reverse complement strand
TTAGCCCCGCTACAAGCCCAACAGCTTCCAGACAAGCTTTCGTTATGGCTTTTGACAGGCTGATTGTTTCTTTGGGTGATGGTGTATTTGGCCCAAGCCTTGCAACATCATGGGAAACAGACGATTTCGTAACTATTACAATGACCTTGCGTAACGATGTGGTATTCCAAAATGGTGACCCATTTACGGCATATGACATTATTGCCACTGTTGAAGCTGCTAGAGAAGGACTTGGCTCTATGGCTCATGATCTCTGGAGACCCGTGGAAACTGTAACTGCTATAGACCCTCACACTGTTGAGTTTGTGCTTAGTGGTGTAGATGTGGAATTCCTCTTTAATATGGCACAGCCTCATGCATCAATTTTAAGTGCAAGAGCAATAGAGGAAGGTTATGACAATCCGGAAGCATTTTGGACTGCAGGCTCTGGCGCGTACACGGTAACATCCCTTTCTCCTAACGATGTAATCGTATTTGAAAGAAACGACAATTTCTGGGGCGAGCCACCTGTAACCCAACGTCAAACATGGTTTACTATTCCTGAAATGGCAACCCGCAGCCTAATGCTATTAAATTCTGAAGCCGACATGGCATGGTCTATTATACCGGACGATATACCAATGTTTGAAGCACACGACGAATTAGGCGTTGCCTCGCATTACAATAACAATCCCCATTATATTTCATTTAATATGAACGACCCGCTTGCGGGCGATCTAAACTTTAGACGCGCAATAGCTCATGCAATTTACAAGCCGGATATTGCTTTGGCCGCCGGCGGAGGGCAAGCAGCTGTTATTAATTCTCCTAACCTATTTGGATATGCAACCGAATTCCATAATCACAATTTCGACCCAATTCCTCATGATTTAGATTTGGCACGTCAATATTTAGAGGCATCTGCCTGGAATGGCGAACCTATTGACATTAAGGTGGCAATCCCTACAAACATCAGGGCAGCCGAGGTGTTGCAAATCCAACTTATGATGATTGGCCTTGACCCAACATTAACGGTTTTGGATGTTCCCGGGTTTACATCCACCGTAACTTATGCAAACAACCAATCGCAATTAGCTGTTTATTTGCTGCCAACCACATTAAGTGCGGCAAGTATGCGCAATGCGTTTTTCCCGGGCTCGCCTCTAAACAGAGCATCGTTTAATGACCCATATGTAACAGAGCTTCTGGATCGTGCATTAGTAACTGTGGATACCAACGAGCGTAGAGACCTTTACATGTACATCCAAGAGGTTGCATCTGCTCAAATGGCTTATATTCCGCTATTTGTAAACCACGGTCGTATAGTTGTTGCCAACGGCTTTGCAGGAATTGGCCTAAGTCCGGTTGGAGAGCACGATTTGAGATATGTTTTTAGAGTTATAGAATAAGCAATAAATTGATTTAATGAAGAAAAGCAAAATCTTGAGGCAGCCCTCAAGGTTTTGCTTTTCTGAAATAGGAGGGTGGATGCATGATTCGCTATGTACTTAGGCGAATAATATTAATTATTCCGGTTATTATTGCCGTATCGTTTATCGTTTTCGCGCTTTTGGATTTAGCCCCCGGAACTATTATTGATGGAATGATAACGGGAGAAATGACGGAAGCGGACATACAAACCCTTATGGAGCGCTACAACTTGCATAGGCCAATGATATACAGATACGGGCTATATATGCTTAATTTGGTGCAGGGCGATTTAGGCGTTTCGGATATCACGGGGCTTAGCGTATGGGATTTGTTTATGTCAAGGCTTCCAAATACGCTTATATTGTCGTTGGGTTCGTTAATTATAGGGGCGTCTATTTCAATTCCTCTTGGGATATTTGCCGCGAGACGTTCTGGCAAGTTTGCTGACGCAGCAACCACCACCTTCACAATGATGGGCGTTTCAATGCCAAGCTTTTGGCTTGGCATATTGTTACTTATGCTTTTTTCATACCAACTTGGCTGGTTTCCGGCGGCAGGCAACAGGGACGGAATATTTAGCTTGGTTTTGCCGGCGCTCACCGGTGGCCTTATGATGATGGCTTCTTCTACAAGGCAAACGCGCTCTAGTATGCTTGATGTTTTGCAATCAGATTATCTTCGTACTGCAAGAGCAAAAGGGGTGCCAGAAAAAAGCATTATAAGGCGACATGCGTTGGGCAATGCCTGGATTCCTATTGTAACCACAATTGGCGGCTCGCTTGGGTTTTCTCTTGCCGGCGCTGCTGTTATAGAGCAAGTATTTGCTTGGCCCGGCATAGGGCGCCTAACCGTAGAGGCTGTATCTTCTCGTGATGTAACCCTTACTCTGGGCGTAGTTATCATGAGCACGATAATTTATGTACTTTTGTTCCTTGTGGTAGACCTAATTTATGCCTTTGTTGACCCAAGAATCAAGGCGCAGTATGTTGGCCAAACCAAGAAAAAGAAAAAAGTCCAGGAAAAACCCGAGCCAATTGAAGCTATAGCCATTGTTGAAGAAACAGCAGATGAAATGCCGGAAGTTATGGTTGTTGCGGAAGCTGAAATCGTTAAAACTGATGCCGAAAAACCACCAGAAAAGGATGAGGTAAAAAAATCGCCTTTCACAAGGAATTTTGAAGCCAACACTGTCAATTTTGAGCAATATAAAAAACGTAGCCAGCTTGCGGAGTTGTTTCATAGACTAAAGCAAAGTAAAAGCGCAATAGCCGGCATGATTCTTTTAGGCATAATGTTTATCATTTTAATTGGCTCTATGTTTATCAGCTGGGAATCTGTAATTGCTATAGACATGCAAAACAGGCTTGCGCCGCCTAGCCTTGAATTTCCGTTTGGTACGGACAATTTTGGTCGTGATATGTTTTTACGTACCCTTTATGGCACGCGCTATTCTGTTGCTATCGCATTTGGTGCGGCAAGTCTAGCGTCCATTATTGGTGTGGCCTCAGGGGCTTTAGCTGGATATTTTGGCAGTTGGGTTGATGAAGTGATTGTGAGATTTTCAGATATCGTGGCGTCGATACCAGGGCTTTTGCTTGGCATGGTTTTAATCATCGTCATGGGTGGTCCAAGCCTGCAAAACCTGATATTTGCGGTGGGTGTAAACTCAATACCTGCGTTTATACGTATTACGCGGGCTTCAATTTTAACCATAAGAGGCCAGGAATTTGTTGAAGCGGCACATTCTATTGGGCTTCCAAGCTGGCGCATTATTTTCCGTCATGTCTTGCCCAACGGACTTAGTCCGATTATCGTAACATTTAGCATGAATCTTGGTATGTCAATTATGGTTGCATCATCCTTGTCTTTCCTTGGCTTTGGTGTACCAGTGCCAACGCCTGAATGGGGTGTACTAATTGCAGGCGGAAGAGAGTTTTCGCGAATTGCGCCACATCTTATGATTTTCCCGGGATTGTTTATAATGTTTACCGTTTTGGCATTTAATTTATTTGGCGATGGGCTTCGTGATGCCCTTGACCCTAAGCTGAAAAAATAGGAGGATGAGATTTATGGATAAAAGCATCAACAATGAAGTCCTCCTAGATGTAAAGGACCTTGTGGTCCATTATGTGCTTGAGGACGAGACTGTAGAGGCTGTTAACGGCATTAGCCTCAGCCTGAAAAAGGGCGAAACCCTTGGGATAGTTGGCGAAACAGGTGCAGGCAAAACATCAACGGCATTGTCTATACTTAACCTGGTACAATCACCTCCCGGTGTGATAAAAAGCGGAAGTATCACTGTGTGCGGCTCTGAAATTTTAAAAATGACGCCACAGCAGCTTGAAAAAATTAGGGGCAAAGATGTGTCAATGATTTTTCAGGATCCTATGACCGCGCTAAATCCAGTAATGACCGTTGGCTTTCAGATAGCGGAGAGCATTATGTATCATGAAAAGCTATCCGAAAAGGATGCCATGGTTAAAGCCGGAGAGATTTTGGAGCTTGTAGGCATCCCCAAGACACGGGCCAATGAATATCCTCACCAGTTTTCTGGCGGCATGAAGCAGCGGGTTGTAATTGCAATTGCACTGGCCTGCAACCCAAATATATTGATTGCCGACGAGCCAACATCCGCCTTGGATGTAACCATTCAAGCCCAAGTGCTTGACCTGATGTATGACCTGAAAGAAAGATTAGGCACCGCTTTGCTAATGATTACCCATGACCTTGGTGTTGTAGCAAAGATATGCGATATCGTGGCAGTGATGTACGCGGGCAAGTTTGTTGAATACGGAACATTGGAAGATGTGTTTAATTCACCAAAGCATCCATATACTGAGGGGTTGTTCAATTCTTTGCCTAACATTAAAGACTTTCAATCGGAGCTAATTCCTATTCCTGGTCTTATGCCTGACCCTACAAAACTACCCGAAGGCTGCGCTTTTGAGCCGCGCTGTCCTTATGCGATAGAATCATGCAAAAAGCCTTTGGCGCAGTACGCTATTAGTGATACTCACTCAGTTTTGTGTTCGCGTTACGATGAGCCCAATTTTCACATTAAATTAAAGAAGGGAGGAAATAAAAATGGCTGATAAATTGCTGGAGGTTCGTAATCTAAAAAAGTACTTCAAAACTCCACGCGGTAATGTTCATGCAGTTGATAATATTTCCTTCTCGATTAATAAAGGCGAGACATTGGGAATTGTGGGCGAATCCGGTTGCGGAAAAAGCACCACGGGCAGGGCCATTATCCGGTTATTAGAGCCTACGGAAGGCGAGATACTGTTTGAAGGCAAAGATATTGCAAAAATGAATAAGCGCGAACTAAAAGAGATAAGAAAGGAAATTCAAATCATTTTCCAAGACCCTTATTCCTCGCTTAATCCCCGTATGACCGTGTTTGAAACTATTGCCGAGCCTCTTAAATATCACAAAATTATTCCTGGCGCCTCAAAGCAAGATATCAACCGACGGGTTGCGGAATTGATGGACACTGTGGGACTTGCAGAGCGTTTGGTTAATACCTATCCTCACGAGCTGGACGGCGGACGCCGTCAGCGCATAGGCATAGCGCGGGCATTGGCGGTTAGCCCGCGGTTTATTGTATGTGACGAGCCTGTTTCGGCCCTTGATGTGTCCATACAGGCACAAATTTTAAATCTGCTTAAAGAGCTGCAAAAGGCGCATGGATTGACATTTATCTTTATTACACATGACCTTGCTGTGGTAAAACATTTTTCTGATGACATAGTTGTTATGTATCTTGGCGAGGTGGTTGAAAAAGCCCCAGCCGATACGCTTTTCGCCAACCCTATGCATCCTTACACAAAGGCCCTGCTTTCGGCAATTTTAATACCTGAGGTTGGCGCAAACAAAGAGCGTGTCGCCCTGCGCGGCGAAATTGCCACGCCAATAGACCCACCCAACGAATGCCGCTTTGCAAAGCGTTGTAATTATTATTGCAAAGACTGCGACAAAGGCACGCCGCCGCTGATAGAGGTGGCAAAGAACCACTTTGTGGCCTGCCATTGCATAGGCGTAGGCAGAAACACCCTAAAACTGACCATGTAAATTTTATAATACTAAAGGAGGTTTACCTAATGAAGCGTATCCTTGCACTTTTTGTTGCGACTATTATGGTCTTTGCCTTGCCGTCACCCGTTTTGGCGGCTGATGCTGCTGTAACCCCCGGGGTTGTTGTTTCGCCCTGTGACGAATCCCCAACGGGCTTTGTCGTAACCTTCACCCTACATCATGCCGAGGCTACCCTTGTAGAGCTTGCCGGCGAATTTATGCTGCGGGACTTTTCAGACCCCGCCGACACAACCACATTTTTGCCCCATGAATTTAGGCCGGGCCTGTTTTCCGGGGCTGTTAACTACCCCGCCAACCAAAACTTCTTCCAAGAGATGGAATATCTTGGAGACGGCTATTGGACATTGACCATACCATTGCCGGGCGGCACAAGAAGATTTTGGCTTCATGTTTACACCATGGAAAACCCTGACGTGTCAATGCGTGAAGAATCCCAGAATGTTTTCATGCCTATGATGCCCACCCCGATAAACTTGGTGCGCGTACCTTGGCATGAAGTTCAGGGATATCCGGAATTTAACCGCGATATAGAGCACCCACGGACAGACGGCAGGACAGGCACGGTTATCACTGTTGATTATTACGCCGATAGGGGTGCCAACGACTGGGGCGAGCAAACCCTTTCAGTTTACCTGCCATATGGCTTTGACCCTTATCGCCCACAGCCTTATCCAGTAATTTTCATGTCTCATGGCGCGGGCGGCAACGCGGGTATGTGGTTTGCGGGCGTAAGTGCTCAGCACATCATGGATAACCTCATTGCTGACGAAAACTTCCCGCCCACGGTGCTTGTGGCAATGAACCATATGCCTTTAGGCGGCTTCGAGCCAAATTTCCACGGCCCTTTCCCAAATCAGGTTGAAAATTTAATTTACAATGTGATGCCTTTCGCGGAAGAAAACTTCAATGTGTCAACCGACCCGAATTTTAGGGCTCATATTGCGTTTTCTCAGGGCTCTGCCCTATCCACTCATTTGCTGTACGAGCATCCAACCACCTTTGGATATCTTGGCATGTTTGGCGGCGGCGGTGATGTGCCTGAGCGTGACTGGACAAGTGTTGAAGGCCTTGACTTCCCTACCATCGTTTACGGCTATGGCGTTTTTGCAACAGGCCGACAAAGAGAGCTGTACGAATATTTCCCTTACACAATGAACACACATGGCATAGAGCTTTCGCCAAACAGCCCATATCGCCTACCTTCAGGCCACGACCCGCAGACCTGGGCGCAGATGTTTGTGCGCTTTACCAGAAATTATCTATGGGAAGGGCTTGAGCAAGCCGAAGTCGTAAGTCTTCCGGATTATGTCGAGCGTCGCTATGTGGACGGCGTGGCCTTTGTGCCTATCCGCGCATGGGCTGAAAATCGCGGCGCAACTGTAGAATGGGACGGCGACACCCAAACCGTAACCATAACCAGTGCCTATGGGAACACCTGGTCCTTCGAGGTTGGCTATCAAAACAGCTTCCTTGATGCCGAAACTTGGCGCGTTTTCGTAACTTATGAATATGCTACAGGAGTGTTTGCGCAATGATTGATGTTTTTGCATATCCTGACATAACTTTCCCCAAGGGGTTTTTGTGGGGCGCGTCAACTGCGGGCGCGCAGGTGGAAGGCGACAACAAATCATTTTACGACTATCCCGACACCGCCCCAAAAACCTCGGGCATTGGGGCCATGGCCTATCAATTTCCGGGCAAGGCCTGCAACAGCTTTGAGATGTATCGCGAGGACATAAAGCTGCTAAAAGATATGAATTTATCGCTATATCGCCTGTCCATAGAATGGAGCCGCATAGAGCCGGAAAAGGGCGCTTACGACGAGGCGGCGGTGTCACGCTATCTTGATATGCTTAGCGAGCTAAAACAGGCGGGTATAAAAGTGTGCCTTACGCTGCACCATTTTTCCCATCCCGTTTGGTTTCACAAGCAAGGGCATTTTAACACCTTGGATAATTTGCGGGATTGGGAAGCCTATCTGGAATATATCGTGCCCAAAGTGGCGCAATATGTGGATTTTTGGATTGTGCTAAACGAGCTAAACCTGCCCTTTGTTTATACCCTACCCCAGCGGCTTAATTTGCTGCGATATCACGCCCTGGGCTACCATATCGTTAAAAAATATTCGGATAAACCTGCCAGTTCTGCCCATTCATATTCGCCAAAGGTGCCTTTGCGCGGCAAGCATGATAAATTGGATGCTCTTGTGGCAGACTATGTAGACTATACCGTCAATGAATTTTTCTTCCATGCCATTAGGACGGGAGAAATAACGGCACCGTTGATGGATGGCGATTATCTGCCCGACTTGAAAAACAGTTGCGACTTTTGGGCTTTAAATACATATTGCCGCCATATGATTAATGGGCGCAAGCAGCAATATATGACGCCCCATTACACCGCTACAAGGTTTAAGCCACTGCCAGTTAACACCCCCATGGATGAAGTACATCCCGATATTATGATTGACATGCTGATGCGTACTGATGACAAACCCTGCCTTATCACGGAAAATGGTATTCCTACAGACCGTGATGATGTTCGCATCACCCAGATATCGGCCATGTTGCAAGCAATTAACCAAGCCATGGCCCTTGGCGCGGATGTTTGGGGGTATTCTCATTGGTCTTTGATGGACAATTGGGAATGGGGCGATTATAGCCAAACCTTCGGGCTTGTTTCGGTTAATTTTGAGACATTTGAACGGACAATCAAGAAAAGTGGGCATTTTTATGGCGATATTGCGGCGGCAAATGGGTTGTCCGCAGATATTTTGAAGAAGCATTTGTGATATTGTTCTTTACGTTATAGCTGGATTGCTACCGGAAGTCCACGATAGTTAAATCGTCATTGCGAGGCCAACGGCAGTTAAAAAGCCAATACACCCCAAGGCCGAAGCAATCCAGCTAGTGAAAACGTGAAAAGTTTCGACAGGATGTGGTAAAAATGGCTAAGCTCTACACGACAATTAAAGATATAGAGCAAGCCATTAAGCATCATCACGATACATATGGCTTTAGAATTTCCTTTGCGGGCGCATTGGAATTTCTTATAGGCGCCGGAAAGGTAAGCGAGCGAAAGCCGAGGATTCCTGCAATTACTGGCTTCTTGAATGATAATGATTTTGTTGATTATATAGCGCAAATGCCCGTCGATGTGCTGCAAATTTTGACGGATTCTAAAAGCCATTTTGGGCATACCAACGGCTTTAGGGCTATTCCGGAAGCAGGCCAATTTCCAAGCAATAAGGATGTATTTGCTTTTAAACACATCCCCCTTGAATATGGAGAAATGCACGCCCATGACTTTTTTGAGATTAATTATATGTACAGCGGCACATGCGTCCAGCATCTAGAAAACGAGCAACGCCAGCTAACCGAGGGCGATATATGCATCATACCGCCTTTTGCCCCGCATAACATAGTTGCGGGGCAAGATGCGCTGGTTGTTTCCATGATGGTACGCAAAAGTACTTTTGATAAAGTTTTTTGGAGCTTGCTTGTGCAAAAGGACTTATTGTCTATGTTTTTTTCCTACGCACTGTACAAAAACGAAAGCAACCCAAACTATCTGGTTTTACACACCGATAATCATGATAGCATCAAGTCCATCATCCAAAATATAATGATGGAATCTAACACATCTGATGCATATGCAAATAATTGTGCCGTAAGCCTGCTTAATGTGTTTTTCGGTAAGGTTTTGCGGGATTATGGCAGCACTATAAGAATGTATGACGAAGAATCTATAATACGCCGTAAATCTGATTTTTCGCTTCTGTTGCAGTATATACAACACAATTATCAGACAGTGACACTGCAATCTTTGGCTTCAATGTTTCATTACAATGATAAGTATTTAAGCAAGCTGATAAAAAGCAATATGGGCAAGAGCTTTATTGAGATAATTCAGGGTTTTAAAATGAAGCAGGCTTCAGAAGCACTGCAAAGTACAAATATGAAGATACACGAGATAGCCGAACTTGTGGGATATGATTCTGTAGACCATTTTTCGAGGACATTTAAGAAAACATTTGGCGCATCGCCGTTAGAATATAGAAAAACTATGGCAAATGAAAAAGGATGATTAATGATGGATGGTTGGAATATTAAAAGAGTGCTTGTAAATGGCTTGGATGGCGACATTGTGATTGACGATGCTGCGCCCGTGTTTACGATAACGGCCGAGGGCAGCGACGGGACAGAAACGCTGTGGTTGCAGCTGCGGCTTTGCCTTGAGGGTGGTGAAGTGGTTTGGGATAGCGGAGAGATACCTTTTTCCTCGCCACATATCACCTATGGTGGTCCTAAGCTTACGCCAAAAACAAAATATGCGCTGGAAGTGAGGGCCTGTAGCTGCACGCAGCAGATATGTAAAGCGCAAACGGTCTTTTCAACGGGCTTTATGGGCACATCTTGGCAAGCGACATGGATAGAGCCTGTGCAAAAAGCCGTATTGCCTGAAAAAGAAGTCACTTTTTACGAGCAATTTGCCACTGTTTTGGGCGGCCATGTTAATTTGCATCCCGTGCAGCAGCTAAAGCGCGTGTTTAATTGCGAAACCCCGCCAAAGCAAGCTTTTTTGTATGCATCGGCCCATGGCGTATATGAGCTTGCAATTAATGGCGTGCGCGTCGGCAATAGGCTTTTGGCCCCGGAAACTTCGGCTTATGGGCAAATTTTGTATTACCAAAGCTATGATGTGGCGAAATATTTGCGGGCAGGTGAAAATGAATTAACCGTCCTTTTGGCTGATGGCTGGTGGGCTGGCAGAATTGGCTTGTCCGGCGCAAGCTGTCAATATGGTGACAAGCTGGGCTTTATCATGGAAATGGATTTGCGCTATGCCAACGGAAGCACGGAAAAAATCTGCTCTGATAGACATTTCGCGGGGCGAGAATCCCATATAGCATATTCTGATTTATTTATAGGCGAAAAATGGGATTTGACCAAACCGCCGTCAGGCTGGCAAAATTGTGTGGAAGCTGAATATTCAATGGATAATCTTATAGCGCAACCCTTAGCGCCTGT
>Ga0123355_10020611_pt1 | contig 10536 bp, 8 predicted proteins | sample TergutEmb28metaG_3_FD_89872 | JGI IMG/M metagenome (GOLD analysis project Ga0123355, IMG submission 89872) | Embiratermes neotenicus P1 segment gut microbial communities from Petit-Saut dam, French Guiana - Emb289 P1 | ecosystem: Host-associated > Arthropoda: Insects > Digestive system > Gut ... | reverse complement strand
TAAGGGCTACCGCAACCTAAATGGCAACAAGATCGCCCACTCCACTATGTCCAATGTCATCTCCAACCCCAAGTACAAGGGGTATTACGTTGGCAACAAGGTAAAGGTTGTCGATATGTTTACAAAAAAGCAGAAGTTTCTGCCGCCGGAAGAATGGGTTATGTTTAAGGACGAAACCGGCGAGCTTGTCCCGGCCATTGTCGGCGAGGAATTATGGGATAAGGCAAATGAAGTCTTGCAGCGCCGCAGCGAGGATGTAAAAAACCGGCAGGGCATCTGCAACCACGCCAATCTTTTAACAGCCAAACTGTTCTGCACAGACTGCGGCCTGCCGTATTACCGGCGCGAATCAAAGGACAAACATGGCAACAGAAACAGCAAGTGGGTGTGCAGCGGTAAGATCAACAACGGATCGGATTCTTGCGCATCGTTTGCCATCTACGAGGAAGAAATAAAGCCGCTGTTGTTCGAAGTATTCAAGGAAACCGAAACCGATGTAGAAAAGTTCATAGAGGAATACCTTAAAATGTACAAATCCCTGCACGATGAGGGGGATATACAGAAGAAGATCGACGAACAGGAGAAGCTAATCAATCTAGCCGTGAAAAAGAAAGGAAAACTGCTGGAATACAATGTTACCGGGCAAGTCACTGACAGAGAATTTTTTACTATGAAGCAGCAGTGCGAAGACGAGATACAACAGGCCGAAGCCGAAATCAGGGAACTTACCCAACAAGATAACTCCCGCGCCGAATTTAAGCAGCACATCGACACTATCCGGCAAGTCCTAAGGGATGCGCAAAAAGACGCCGAGCAGGGGCTTATCAACAAAGGGTTTATTGATAAGTATATAGACAGAATTTTTATCACGCCGCAAAACGCCGAAATGCGGCTTGAAATCAAGCTTTTTACGGGAGAAACGACCGCGAAATATCTTGAAAAATTAAAAGGTCGTACGGGACACACGAGTAAGAAAATGATCCAAGCTTACGAGAACTCCCTCAAATAAGCTGGTCCCCCCGGTTAGCGTTCCTCCCCGGACTTTTCCGGGGAGGAATACTTTTGCGGCGAGCCGCCGCAGCCAATCTCGCGGGCCTTATGTTTGCAAAAAAATTAAAATTTGCGCTCGCGCAGAGCGTACGTTTGTTAATTGTGTCGGCGTCGATCAAATACCCCCGGTAAAGAAATTTCCCTGCGCAAAAGCCAAAGTGCGGCGATGTTCGGTATCGCCATCAGCGCGTTGAGCGCGTCGGTCAGCTCCCAAACTATCCGCAATTCGCTGACTGCCCCCACAAAAACGCACAGGATAAAAACCGCGCGATAAAATAAAATTGACCGCTCATTCCTGTTTGTCAGGTATCCAACCGAAGTTTCGCCATACAAGCACCAGCCCAACATTCCCGCTATCGCGTAAATCATAACCGATACCGCGATAAAGGTTGCGCCCAGCGGCCCAAACACAGACACAAATGCAGCCGTAGTCATCTCCACGCCGTCCAGACCGCTTTTCCAAAGGGTACCGCCGTTGGCGGTTAAAAGCACCAAGCCGGTCAGCGTACATACAGTATTCGTATCCAAAAACACTTCAAATATCCCCCAGGCCCCTTGATGGGCCGGACTTTTGCAGTCGGCCGCAGCGTGAGCGATAGAAGCCGAGCCTATTCCCGCCTCATTTGTAAAAACTCCCCGCGATACTCCGTAGCGCAAAGCCGTAAGCAACCCGTAACCCGCAATACCGCCCGCCGCGCTTCTAAGAGTAAAAGCCTGTTCAAATATCAGCCCCGCCGCGCCTGCCAAATAATCGCTCCCGCGCATGATCGCAAACGCGCAGGCCGCTATATACGCTACAGATATAAATGGTATAACGATTTCCGCCACAGAAGCGATTCGTTTTACGCCTCCAAAAATCACCAGCGCCACAATTGCCGCCGTTACCAGTCCGCTTATCCAAAGCGGGATGCCAAACGCGGCTTTGGCCGCGCCCGAAACAGCGTTTACCTGTGTCATATTGCCAATACCAAAAGAACCCGCCGCGCAAAGCAGCGCGAATACTTTTCCCATCCAGCGCTTGCCAAGTCCTTTTTCCATGTAATACATAGGGCCGCCATGCCATCCACCATCCTCGCTTCGCTCACGGTAGCGCACAGCCAGCACAATTTCGGCGTATTTGGTCATCATACCGAAAAAGGAGCTGACCCACATCCAAAAAATCGCGCCGGCGCCGCCCAGGGTGAGCGCCGTTGCCACTCCCGCGATATTTCCGACTCCCATAGTGCCTGCAAGCGCGGTGCTAACCGCCTGGAATGGAGATATCCCGCGATCGCTCCTCTTTTCATCTTTTTTCAGAAGCGTTCCCACAGTGCTGCGCCAAATAAAGAAAAAGCCCCGAACTTGAAAAAAACCTGTACGCACTGTCAGGTATATGCCCATCCCGCAAATCAGAACTATCATCGACCCGCCCTGCAAAACGCTTTGCAAGCCCTGTAAAACATCATAAAAAACCACAAGCATTTAACCAGATCCTTCCACTGTTTGTGTCCTGTCATCCTTTCAAACTATATGCTTTGTCGCGGGTAGATATTTCAGGACAATCGTAAAATGCTTGTTAATCGCAGAGGTTTCCGTTTAATTTTGTTTAAATTGATAATTGGCAATTTTATGAAATTTGTGTATAATGTGTGTTCCTTGGAGCAACTATAGTAGTTGTGCCAATAAAAGGCAATAGGCTGCTAAAGGCCGGCAAAGCCCTAAACGACGCTTTTCAGCAAAAGAATATCTTTACGGCGTTTAAAATAATTAATGAAACATCGGGGCTTTATGCCCTGACTACACCGGCAAATATGGCTGCATTTTGCTCATGGCGGCCAAATAAAGGTGATTTAATGATTAAAAACATGTTTCGCAAAACCTTCATTCGCAACACCCTTGCCAAAAAGCTTTCTGTTTTTACCTTTTCCTTTTTTGTTATCGGAGGCCTTATCGCCATAACCGCATTTTCTCCACCGCGGCAACCGGGAGCTGTGCTGCATGTGCCGCCCTTTAACATGCTGCATCAACATGATTTGCAATTGACCGGCGCAATTACAGCTTTTACCGCAGCTGTACACTTACCCTCTGTCGAAGATACTACAGCGCGAGTACCGGCTGCTCCGCCCCTCAGCCCTCATGTTGACGCCCTCGGCTTTTTTTATCTGGAGCAAATTCCTCTCAGCTACGAACTGCAAAGATACATTTATGACCGCTCCGCCGTGTTGGGCCTTGAGTATGAACTTGTGCTGGCTCTAATATGGAGGGAAAGCACATTCAGAATAGAGGCTGTCGGCGTAAACCGGAATGGAACCCGCGATAGTGGCCTTATGCAAATAAACGATGTTAACCGGGACTGGCTGCTTGAGAGGTATGGCATATACAACTTGATGGATCCTATCCAGAATGTTGACGCCGGCACCATGATTTTAGCCGATCTGCTGTCAAGGTATGGCGAAATCTACGCGCTTGTCGCCTATCAATTCGGCGAGAGCGGTATGCTCAGATTGGTTAGAGATGGCGCCGACACTGGTGCAATCACCAGACAAGTGAGAACAAAACGGGACGAGTTTAGAACCCTGCGCGCCGAAGTATTTAACTATTTACAGTCTGCTCAATCACAGTCCGGCCAAGAGAACAGCTATTAGCAAAGGCAGCAACGCGGGGCGCCAGCACACCACAAAACGCCTGATTTCTGCTTGAAATCAGGCGCTTTGTCATTTCGTAGGATTATTTAATTAAAGATATCTTCATGGCTGTAGATCCGAAAGCCGTTTTCACGCAAAGCCGAAATCCCGTCGCCAGGCTGATCGAACCGCATAATTATCACGGCGTCTTCGTTTTTGCGGGAGGCAAGGGCATAAAGGTATTCGAGATTAACGCCTGCGTTGGCAATTATCCGCAGCGCTTTAGCAAATTCGCCGGGCTTGTCTAAAATTCCAATAGCCACAACCTCACTTAGCCTTGCCATTATTCCCGCTTCGCGCAGCAGAGCAAAGGCGGCGTCGGGGTTTGAAACAATCATGCGCAGCACCCCAAATTCGTTGGCGTCAACAATAGACAGCGCGCGCATGTCAATTCCTTTGGACGCAAGTATTTCGGTGACTTCCGTAATCTTTCCGCGGCGGTTTTCCACAAAAACGCTCAGTTGTTTGATCTTCATAATTTAACCTCCCGGTATAATTAAGTTGTGTTATTTTTGTCAAACAATTTTAAGACGGCAAGCTGTGAAATTATTATACCATAAGCGAAGCTTATATGGTATAATAAATACAAGCATTTATTATACATTTATGTCCCTTTTGCTCCCTGCTGTGCCGGAACCGCAAAATTTGTTAATTTGATATTAAGAGGTGAAATTTTATGAAAGTTATCAAAGCCATGAGTTACGCGGATTTAAGCAAAAAGGCCGCCATTGTTATGGCGGCGCAAATAATACGCAATCCCAAAAGCGTATTGGGCTTTGCCACCGGCAGCACTCCGTTGGGCGCCTACGCCGAACTGGCCAGGATGTTCGCTGACGGTGCGGTTGACTTTAGCGGCATAGTTTCGTTCAACCTTGACGAATATTATGGGCTGGCAGCTGCGCACCCGCAGAGTTACCATTACTATATGCGCCAAAATCTGTTTAGCCATGTGAACATAAATCCCGACAACATCCGCATCCCAAACGGCGTTGCGGTCGACCCTGAACAGGAATGCGCGGAATACGAACAATCAATCCAAGACGCCGGGGGCATTGATTTTCAACTTTTGGGTATTGGGCGCAACGGACATATCGGCTTTAACGAACCTGGAGAAATCTTTACCGATAAAACACATCTGACATATCTGGCTAGCGATACGCTGTCGGCCAACTCACGCTTTTTTGGGCCGGGAGAAAAAATGCCAACGCAGGCGATCAGCATGGGCATTGGCACAATTATGCGGGCTAAAAGCATTCTTCTGATCGCAAGCGGCGCCGACAAAGCGGACGCGCTAAGCAAAATGATAAACGGGCCGGTTACGCCGCAAATGCCCGCGTCCGCGCTGCAGTATCACAGGGACGCAATCGTCATGTATTGTGATTGACAGCCACATATAGAAAATGCTGTGTCAATATGGCGTAAATCAAAAAAACGCTGCCCGCCATGCGGGAGACGCCCGAAAACATAAGGCAAACCAAAACCTCAGATGTATGGGAGGTGTAAAAAAGCATGGATGAAAATCAATCAAAGCAGCGTATTTTGCTTATAGACGATTCTCACTTGCAGGTTGAGGCGCTCAGTAATATACTTTCCCCGCAATATACTTTAAAAACGGCAAATACCGGGGAAGATGGACTTGCATTGATTAAAAAATACAACATAGACCTGATTATCCTGGATTTGTTTTTGCCAGGCATGTCAGGCTTTGAAGTTTTATGTCATCTGAAAGAATCGGAAGAAACAAAGCACATACCAGTTATTTTCATTACGAGCAGCAATTCAGACCAGGACGAAATAAAAGGGCTTGCTCTCGGCGCGGTTGATTATGTGCGCAAACCCTTTGTTGACGCCGCTGTAAAACTGCGTGTCGATATGCATCTTAAGCTGACCTCTCAAATGAAAGAGATCGAGAGATTAAGTTTGACCGACGGGCTTACCGGCGTCAATAACCGGCGAAGCTTCGAACAGGCGATTAAATCCGAGTGGGGCCGCGCCATGCGCTCAAAGGAGTGGCTTGGCATGTTAATGATTGACGTTGACAATTTTAAGCAGTTAAACGACGATTACGGCCACCTAAGCGGCGATTTGTGCTTAAAAAACATCGCCTATGTTCTGCAAAAGACCATTATGCGCAAAACTGACTTCGTTTTTCGGTTTGGCGGCGAGGAATTCGCGATTCTTATGCCCGGTACATCTTTGGAAGGTGTTTTAACCGTAGCTGAAAGAATTAGAAAAAGAGTCGCTGAAGCGCCCATTTGCTGGGACAACGAAAGCGTTTATGTAACCGTTAGCATTGGCGCCGGAGCCATAATCCCCTCCTGCCGGAAGGGCGCCGAGTCATTTGAGCAATTTTTCGCGAAACTTGACAAAGCAATGTATCGCGCAAAAGATAAAGGCCGCAACAGGGTGGAGACGATTTAGGGCCTGTTGACACTATCTGAAATGCCCGGATATTGAGCGCATTTTGTGTCAGGCAAGGCAAATTTGCAGTAATACTTTGTGTATTGCAAGAGAAATTAACGAAGCATGGCGTAAAATGCGCCAAAAGACGGGTGTTGAACGGTAGTGTCAATAGGCCCTAGTTTGGGCGCTCTCCAACCGAGCGCAGCATGGCTTTTACCCGCCCCGCCAGCGGCTGATGCTCGGGAAGGGAGAGTGAAGGATCTTTTGCCATAATGGCCTGAGCCTGAGCTTGGGCTTTTTGCATTACGTAAATATCATCGGCGAGATCAGCTATGCGCAGCGTGGGTAGTCCGTGCTGACGATAGCCAAAAAAATCACCCGGCCCACGGATAGCTAAATCCGCTTCTGCGATTTTGAATCCGTCGGGTTGGGTTTTCATTACCCTGAGCCTGTGCAGGGTATCCGGATCCTTGCTGTCGGTTACTAAAATGCACCAGCTTTTTTGCGTACCGCGCCCCACCCGCCCTCTCAGCTGGTGAAGCTGGCTAAGCCCGAACCGCTCAGCGTTTTCGATCATTATGATAGACGCGCCGGGGACGTCCACGCCCACCTCCACCACCGTGGTGGATACCAGCGCCTGAATTTCACCTTCTTTAAAACGGCGCATGACGTCTTCCTTTTCCTTTGCTTTCATCCTGCCGTGGAGCAGCCCCACCCGATACCCCTTTAGTTCTTTTTCTCCGAGAACTTTGGCATATTCTACCGCCGGGCGCAGATCGGTGTTGAGTTCTCCCTGCTCGATCAACGGGCAGACAATATACGCCTGCCCCCCCTCATCCAAGGTTTCGCGCACGAATCCCATAGCCCGGGCGCGTTTTCCCCCGTCGATCAGCAGGGTTTCCACGGGTGTGCGGCCGGGAGGCTTTTCATCCAGCACCGAAAGAGACAGATCCCCGTAAATGATAAGGGCAAGCGTTCGCGGGATAGGGGTGGCCGACATAACCAGCAGATGGGCGTTTTCGCTTTTTTGGGAGAGCTTGGCCCGTTGCGCCACGCCGAAGCGGTGCTGCTCGTCGGTGACAACAAGCCCTAAATGCTTAAAATCTACCCCATCGGACAAAAGGGCGTGAGTGCCGACCAAAAGATCGATTTCTCCGGCGGAAAGAGCGTCAAAGATTTTCCTGCGCCGGGAGGCCGGAACCCCTCCGGTAAGCAGTTCCACCCGCAGTCCGAAAGGCTGGAGCATCCCGCTCATGGTAATGTAGTGCTGTTCGGCCAGAATCCCGGTGGGAACCATTATTGCGGATTGTCGCGCGTTTTTGGCCGCCAAATATATGCAGGCCACGGCGATCAGGGTCTTGCCGGAGCCGACATCCCCTTGGATGAGCCGGTTCATGGGCGTATCGCCGGTCATGTCGGCGGCAGCCTGCGCTATGCATCTTTGCTGCGCCGCCGTCGGCGCAAAGGGCAGGGATTTGTAAAAAGGCGTTAGGTCAACAGCCTCCATAGGCTGGATTTTTACTTTCCGGTGCTGTGCGTGTGAGGACTCCAGAGCGCAGCCAAGCGTCAGCAGTTCCTCCAATACAAACCGGCGCCGCGCGGCGTTTGCGCGCTCCAGATCCGGGGGGAAATGGATATCACGCAAAGCGGTGGCCATGTCCTGCAGGTTTTCCCGCTCCCGGATATCGGGGGGGAGGACGTCGGGAAGCCCGCCCAGATCCTCAAACGCCTGATTTATATTGCGCTGGATGATCCGGCTGGTAAGCCCCGCGGTTTGAGGGTAAACGGGGACAATCCGCGTTTGCGATGAAACGGGATAAATGTCCGGCGCGCTCATTTCTCTGCGCAAAAGGGAACCGCCAACCTTGCCGTAAAAGATGTAAGGGGTATCAAGTTTTAGCTGCTCCACGGTATATTTGATGTTGAATACGGTGATCTCCAGCTCTCCGGTATCGTCGCCGGCCAGCAGTTTAAAGACGCTCAAGCCCTTTCGGATCATGCGCTCGCCGGATTTGCGCAGCAGCACGGCCCGGATGGCGCAGGGTTCAAAAAGAGGCGCCTCCCGGATGGCGTAGGGGGCGCTCAGGTCTATATATCCGCGTGGGAAGTGGTAAAGCAGATCCTCGATAGTATTTATGCCCAGCTTGCGGTAAAGGGCGGCGCGTTTTTCTCCTACGCCCTTCAGGTATTGAATGTTTGTTTCCGGCGTTGGCGTCATTCGTCATCCTGCTTCCTGTTTCTCGCATTCCTCCCCCTACTGTACCACTGTCAAGCCGGAAAATCAATCGACATTTGACGTTAACCATCAAGCCGACAGGAGAAAGGTTCCTATGCGAATGCGCTCCGATTGCCAGATGTGATCTATTTGCCACAAGATGGCGCGCAGCTCGGAGTGCAGATCGCTCCACTCCTCAAATTCGGCGTGGGATTTAAGCCTTGCCACCGAGCGGGAAAGTTCGTCCAGTTCGGCGTGGCGTAAAAAAAGTATAAGGTACTGCTGTTCGTTTAGCCAGTAATTGGACAGGGCTTCGACCGCTTTTTGAGCGCCGGGCGCGTCTTCTTTTTCGATGTGGGGAAATATAGCGCCCGCGTAGGCGTGGAGATTTTCCCGCGCTGCGCCAACCCGATGACGCGCGTGTGCGCTAACGGCGATAATACCAATTATCACCAAAAGCACAATAATTGGCCGCTTCACCGCTTATCCCCCTTCTTTTCCTTTGGGATGAGGCTGTACTGAGCCCGCCGGTCACAGGTCATCATAAACACGCCTTCAATGGCCAAATTATTTTCTTTAAGGATTTTATCCAGCCATTCACGGCGGAGGTTCAAAAAGCGCAAAGCGTCGGGGTCGAGCTGTCCGTCGGCGATAACGGTCATCGGCGGCGCGTCCGGTTCGCCGTCCGGGGGGATGTTTAACATCTGGGCGCTGGCGGGGCGGGCTCCGAATTTTTGGTAGGCGCTGAGGGAACCGGAGGTTTCCACCACGGCGAAGCTAACTTCACGGATATCGAATATACCGCTTTGGCGCAGTTGTTCGGTCAGGTCGTCAATCGACCAGCGCAGGGTTTTGAGTTCATGCTGATCGAGTACGCCATCGCGGATGAGGATGCGTGGATTCCCCGAAAACAGCCTGCGCATGACCCGGCTTTTCAGGCCGATAAGGGATTCGATCACCTCGCAGCTTACCAGCGCGAAAATAGGCAAAATGCTGCCCAGAAGCGGTATGTTGGTATCTTCGATCGACAGCGTGGCAATATTGGAGATCATTATCGTCACTACCAGCTCGGCGGGCTGAAGCTCACCCACCTGACGTTTTCCCATGATGCGCAGCGCCGTTATAACGGTAATATAGAGTATAACGGTGCGAAGGACGGAAACGCTCAAACAGACGCCTCCTTCTTTTTGCCTATAGTATGGCCAAACAACAATGAATAAATAACATGCCCCTCGCCGTCCTGCTGTTAATGCAGGCGGCGGGGGGCTGATATTTCGCAGAAACAGACCGACGAAATTGCGCCTCTTACGACTAAAACAAAAAAAACTACCAATAATTTATACAGTTGACAATTGCAAAAGAAAGGTTGGGTTAGCACAGTGAAAGCTGTAATCATGGCAGGCGGTGAGGGTACCAGGCTGCGGCCTCTGACTTGTGATCTGCCCAAGCCTATGGCGCGGCTTTGCGGCAGGCCGATACTGGAATATATTCTGGATTTGTTGGGAAAACACGGCATCAAGGAAGCGGCTTTAACGTTGCGGTATCTGCCGGGGGAAATAATCGGGCAATTTCCGGATGGGAAGTACGCCAATATAAACTTGCGCTTCGTGGAGGAGACGTCCCCGCTGGGAACGGCCGGAAGCGTTAAAAACGCTTGCGCACCTGAAGACGACAGCGTTTTGGTGATAAGCGGAGACGCCATGTGCGACTTTGACTTGACCGCTTTTGCCGCCGCTCACAAAAACAGCGGGGCCGCTGTGACCATACTGGGCAAAAGAGTCGCTGATCCAAGGGAATACGGGCTTATAGACGCGGATGAAACCGGGCGGATTGCCGGGTTTATCGAAAAGCCCGCGTTTTCCCAGGCGGTGAGCGATATTGCCAACACTGGGATATACATGCTTTCCAAAAGGGCGATCGAGCTTATACCGGCAGATACCATGTATGACTTTGCCAAGAACCTGTTCCCTCTGCTGCTGAAAAAAGGAGAAAAACTTCAGTGCTTTGAAGGAACAGGATATTGGTGCGATATAGGAGATCTTGACACCTATATTTCCTGCCAGAGGGATATGCTTTACAGCAGGGTGAAATGCGTGATTCCCGGCGGCGGGGGTTCTTATACCGATGCGCGCGGGATGGTGAAAATTACGCCGCCGGTTTATATAGGGAAAAACGTGATGATCGAGGACGACGCAATTATCGAGG
>Ga0123355_10020610_pt1 | contig 10536 bp, 9 predicted proteins | sample TergutEmb28metaG_3_FD_89872 | JGI IMG/M metagenome (GOLD analysis project Ga0123355, IMG submission 89872) | Embiratermes neotenicus P1 segment gut microbial communities from Petit-Saut dam, French Guiana - Emb289 P1 | ecosystem: Host-associated > Arthropoda: Insects > Digestive system > Gut ... | reverse complement strand
GATGGCGGTGCCCCTGAGTACATGTACCACGATAGAGCAGCGTGGCGTTGTGCGTTTTTTGTGGGCAAAAAAAAATGGAAGCAAAGGATATCCACAAAGAAATGCTGCCCATGTATGTTGAACATTGCCTGTCACATCGGGCATCCATAATTGGGTGCAGAAGTTCTCGGAAGGGTGGACAAGTATCGAAGACGAACATCGAGCCGGTCAGCTGGTGGAGATCACGTGGTTCTGACAGCAACCAAAAGAATTTTACGCCGCAGGTTTCCTGGGACTTGTGAAACGGTGGGACAAGTGTTTAAATTTGTATGGAGATTATGTTGAAAAATATATGTTGTTTGTATGTCATTAACTCCATTCTATTCTTTTCACTCACGATTTGTAACTTACTTATTGAATCGCCCTCGTATTTTGTTGGCAGTACCAAATGTGGCATGTTTGATGGCAGTGTAATAAAATTGAGGAAAGTCCTCTTTGTTATTTTCTACACTGAATACTGCATTCAGCCATTATTTTTAGTTACTGTTTGTATTATTTCTTTCCCCAAAGTGCATAAAGTAAATAGATTGTAACCTCTGTCTATTGTTTCTGAGTGGAATGCTCAAAGAGATGATAAATGCAGGAAAACAACATTTTTGGAAAAGCAGTAAATGTGTCTGAAACAGAAGAGAGCAACAAAAAATGTTAACTGTAGAGTTTTCACTTAAGCTGACACATATGATAAGGAAATAAAAGATACTTTAATACCTTTGTGTGGTTCACTTTTTAGGCGTTCTTTGCAAAGTGAAAAAATGCCTTACTTGGAGACCATGTCTGTCCATCCTTCATCTACTGTCAGTGACCAAACTATTTGTCAAGCTTTCATTAAAACTGGAATAGGAATTCTTTACAAAAAGCTGTTGAGAAAACAAGAGTTTTGTGAAAATTGGTGCAGTGAAAGGCATACTTTACTCATGGGCATAAATGAAAGTTTGTCCTATATTCTGCTTATTTTGCCTGACTGGTTAAATTTCAGGAAAAGAGATGTTCACAGAAATTTGAGTCATTGTGAGTTTCGTGAAAATCGATGTCAATGAAAGCCACATGTAGGCACATAAATGAATGTACATGCATACTTCCCACATTTCTTGTCCAGTTTTTGGTGAATTTTCATTTTAAAGGGATCTGAATCTAATGCTGTTAAGCATTGATGAATTACATGCAAGTCAGCACAGGGTGGGCTATACTTCTGTTACATGTGTGTATACATTGTGTCTGTTCGGACATTTTCTCAGTATCTCCACCTCGCACCCACCACTCCACCACCATTTGACAGCAGGCCAAGGTTTGCTGACATTTTATATGTAATAGTAGAGCTGTAGTAATTACCAGTACAGGCAGTTCAGTGCTACTCTACATTCCAAAAACATCAAATTACTTTCGCACCCCCCCTCCCAGAAATGATCATTCTGTGAATGCTGTGTTTCAGAACTAAGAGTTCTGAACAACTGTCATGGTGAAACTGCACTTCAAGAAATGATGCATGAGATATAATTACGAATTGTTAATTTGGGGTATTTTTCTGGAACAGCAACAGTAAATAATAATTTAAGGAAAACAATGCATGTGGAACAATGGATGGATAGTTGAGTAAAGAGAGACCAACTTGATGTCACTTGCTTTATTTCTTTACTTAATGCTCAACATGTTTCGGATGTTAATACATCCATCCTCAGGAGGTTGCGACTTGTGTGTTGAGTTATTACATGGGTTGCATTGATCTGTAACGATAGAGGTTTTTGAATTAGCATGCTTATTTAGTAAGCACGCTAATTCAAAAACCTCTATCCTTACAGATCAATACAACCCATGTAATAACTCAACACATAAGTCGCAACCTCCTGAGGATGGATGTATTAACATCCGAAACATGTTGAGCATTAAGTAAAGAATTAAAGCAAGTGACATCAAGTTGGTCTGTCTTTACTCAACTATCAAGATGATGCACGGTCCAATAAACACAAAAAATGGATGGATGTTTCACTGTATATGAGGAACCATGTCAAATGAGATTATCAGCTTATATTTTGTTATATTCTTACAGCAAGAAAGCTGGCATGCGAAGGTTCGAAGACTTGGCATTCTTTAATGGAAGTGGTGGCCTCGTAGACACATCATGGGGACCTGTTAAGATTGGTGTGTATGCCCGTCACTTGGAACGTTGGTTACGTTGCTTTCCTTTGAAGCAGCTGTTGTTTGTCAGTGGTGAACGGCTTATAGTGGATCCAGCAGCAGAGATGGCTAGAGTACAGGTAAGCATCTTTCATGGCTGAAGAGTGTCTGAAAATTGAATAGACAGTAGAGAATGTGTACATGTGTAGATGGATAATATATGATGCTATCTGATGGTGTCTCTGTTACTGCCTTTTCTCACCTTGTTTTTGTATAGCCTACATGATGTTTCATGACTTTGTGAGTTTTTTTCTAAGGTCATCCCCAGTCACAAATTTTTCATGAGCATGGGTCTGATTCTGAGTAGTTATGAATCTTTAGGCATTTCATTTCATTTCACTTCATTATTAAATGGAGGTCGTTGATATATAGTTTACTTATGGTATGCACAGGTAGACAAATACATATATGCATAGAGAAGAAAACCAACTAGATGCTACTGAATAATTTATTGCCCTTATAATCAGCTCAACATGTTTCGGGCACTTACATGCCCGAAACATGTTGAGCTGATTATAAGGGCAATAAATCATTCAATAGCATCAATTTGGTTTTCTTCTCTATGCATATACAACAATGCACGGACAAACATACATCGAATATACATATACATTTAACCCTTTGGCCCTGGAGCTGGACATTTACAGTTTAGCACACCATTTATGTAAAATGTGAATATTTTGTGAACCAAGAAGGATAACATTAGGAAATAGAAGACATTTTGTGGAGGAATAAACGAAGGTGGCGAGAGAAAGTCTAAAAAATAATTAAATGTATTTGTTAACTAAATATATAAAAGGCCTACTCGGGGGAGTACGGTACGTCTGTCCTATATATAGGATGCATGGTGCCTAAAGGTTAATTAGCAAACGTAATGCAAACAGGCTAATTGAGTTTAAGGGATAGAATGGAAGATCTGTTTTGTGTGTGTGTGTATGTGCGCATGCATGCACGCGAAATTCAAGTGTCCAGAATGCAAATTAGGGTTGTGTGCTTGCCCATGTTTTGAGGTATACCACACCAAACTGCACTTCTGAGGACCATTTGACACTAAACTGGAAGAGCAGAACAATGAGACGTGTTAACACCGTTATAACTGCACTGATATTTTTCATTCACGTTTTATTGATGAACTAATGGCAGCGGAGGGGGGTGTGGATTTTACAAATGGCTTTCTTAAAGAATAAAGTGTTGTCTGAAGGCCCTTTACTTGTGTATGTGTTTAGTTCTGCCACAAGAAAATGTGAACAGTTACTTGGAGATATCTGTAACTAATTCATATCACAATAAATGTACTGGTGTTAGTAAGAAAAATTTCCCCGTACAAGCACACATATGACGTAGAATTAGTTTTCAGACAAACTTGTATATCTGTATAAGCCTTTGAGACAAATTTTCTGGAAAAATGCAGAAAATTTTACAAACGTCATGGCACTGCAGCACTGTTTTCCTGTTAATCCTATGAAGACATTCAGATTGCTGGGCCAGTGTTCTCCCGTCCAGCTTTTAAAGGCTAAGACAAAATAGACCCTCGGTTCAATTTCCTACCACACCGTGATAATGTGTGGCATCAGAGGTCATGTGTCAGTAGCACTTGTGCTTCATATTCCTTCAGACTGAAATATCCTGTGGTTTCCCGTACTTTTCCTCAGTCCCTCCAGGCAAGTGGTGGGATGACTCTACACCGGCTACGACCGATTCCTTTCACGTCCTTTCCAATTCATGAATCGCTACTCTCCCAGTCACATGTAGTGATGAGGTTAATCAAACTGTTAACCTAGGCACTGCATGTGACTGGACAACATATTTCAGTCTTGGTAATACTTGCCTGTAAGGTAACTTACCTTTTCCTCTTGCTCATGATTTTACAAATTTTATTTTATTGTGAAACAAACTTTCCATCAGTGCTTGATGGACACCTCTACTTCTTCACCCTTTGTTTACAATGTATACACATGACCACATCACGCATGATCACTGCCGCTCACTACGAGTATCTCCGTCCCAAGATGCAAACATGCCACACAGGGACTTTGTTTCCATAACTTCAGAGAAAAAAGATGGTTGAAATCTTCTGGGATGTTATGACATGTCGATTGGTAAGTTACCAGTGTCTTGGAGGATCAGTGTGTTCTTATATTCACGGTCAATTTACTGCACATTTTCTCCTCCGATATAAAGGTAACCATTTACCAACTGACAAGGTATATGATTTCAGTCTTCATATGCCTCAAATCTCACATCAGGGAAGGAAATACAAATAACTTGAGAGTATATGAGAATTTGTAGGCATCCCTGAAGAAGATATTTGGACGTAAAAGAAATAAAGTGGTTTACAGGTTTTTGGCATCTCTGTGCGCACAGGTGGCGATGGAAAGGGGAAACAGTAGCATGGTGGGTGTAACTCCATGTGCAGACAGTGTGACAGTTATCGAACACGTTACTACACAAAGCCAAGGAACAAAAAGTGTCCTGCTGTGTTTCTGTGCATGCCGTTTGACTAAGCTTGATCGTCTGCCTGCACGACTGCTCTGAAAAGAAGAAAATATTGTTTTTGAATTTGTGCCTCTTCTTTAGTGTAACAGAATTGCTGTAATGAAAACTGCATAATGGAGAGTTATATATTTTTGTTATTAATAAAATGTAGAATGATTATGCGGCCTGTAGTGTGTGTGGGAGCGTGAGAAATGTGTACAGAATTTTTATCAGAAAACCTGAAAGAAAGATACCACTTGGTCGTCGTTATTGTAAATGGTAAGACAGTATTGAAATGAGTCTTAAAAGTTGGGGGTACACGGGGTTCATCTTGGTCATACTGGGGACCATTAGTGGCTCTTGTGCACATAGTAATGTACTGTCATGTTCCATAAAATGCAGGAATGCGTTGGTTAGTTGAATGCCTGTTAGCTTATCAAGGGGCCCATAATGTGTGTATCTTATTGTATTTGATAGTTCAGTGGTATAGTAGAATGTGACTTTAATATTTTTATTTAAGTATGTGGCATTTAAATCTTCCATTTGGGAAATTATGGTTCTGCATGTCAGCTAAACATTAAATTGCTATGTTCTTAGGATTTCTTGGGTCTGAAGAGGGTTGTGACTGAGAAGCATTTCTACTTCAACTCAACAAAAGGTTTTCCATGTCTGATGAAGTCTGAAGGCCGATCTAGTCCACACTGCTTGGGAAAGACTAAGGGCCGTAACCATCCACATATTCACCCAGCAGCTATAGAGCGCCTGAGAGAATTCTACAGACCTTTCAATGCTCGTTTTTATCAGCTTACTGGAATTAACTTTGGTTGGCCCTGAGAACTTAAGGTAATGTGTTGGGTATATACATAGATTCTTAACAAATTAACGTGCATATATCAAATGATTAGAATGAAAATTGATGAAATCAGTGACCACATCCTTCTAAAATGTTTATTATTTTATTTACAAGCATGTAAGATGGATTCTGTTTCTGGAAAACAGGTTGTTTAGAAGTTCACCAGAACTGTTGTGCTCCCTTCTAAGTCCTAACTTCATCGTGTGGTATCACTAAATTAGTGAGAATACTTTGTCTTATATTTGGTTCAGGTGAATGTGATATTTCTGTCCTAAAAAAAATTTCTTTGGCATTTCAAAAGTCAGTTGTGGGTTTCTTTTTGTTACAGTCAGTGGATGTTCCTAGCACAAGGATGTCTCGTTGCTGTAACATGGAATATTTCGTAGTCATTTCACTTCTTCACTTATTAGTATTCATAATGTGCTCCATTTAAAAATGGAAAATCTTTGAATTTGCAGGTAAGATTATCATTGTTAGATCTTTCCTGTTTTTCCAATGGTTTTATGAATCTCATTTCATTAACATAAGACAAACTGTCCCAAGAATATGGTTGCATGTACTATTCCAGTTATTTTTGACAGTGTGAGGTGCTGTGGCAAGAGGTGATGAAATCACCACTCTGCATTTATATGTGGAAGTCTTTATTGAGGTATGCCAATTAATATTTATTTTCAATTTTGATACATAAGTGCTCATTCATCAGTCTTGTAAATATACCAAGCAGATTGAGGTGTGATATGTTCACACCTTTTGGTGTGAACATATCAGCTATGAACAGAATATACAGGGTATGTTCACACCTTTTGGTGTGAACATACCCTGTATATTCTGTTAAAGGTTGCTTTTTGTATGAAAGTAATTCTGTTTACTAGTCCAAAATGGTAGTGCCGAAAAAGAGTTTTAATCCATCAGTGACTGTTAATTTTCTTCATAGAGAGGTTTCATTTCTTAAATGTTTTATGCTGTAGACATATTTAATGATGTCTACTGTATCTGTTACTGCCATATTTGCTGTAGGCTAACATACAAGAATTCATGGTTTAGTGGATTAGGAATGTTGGGTTTTGTATTTTCATTACAGTAACACAACTTCCTATTTCGTGTGTGTAACATTATTTTGGACATGTTTTGTAGATGTACAACAGTGTATTAGTAGCTATGTGATTGTATAGGTGTGTATGTTATGACCATGTAATCTTCCATTTTTCTTAGTCTTAATTACAAATGCCATTGTTACAGTGCAATAATTGTGTAATTAAAATAATGCTTTAACTTGTAAATTTTGGCCATTGCAACCTGAGAGCAAGAAACAGCAAGGTTGTGAATTGCTGACCACATCCATGTTTTCTGACAGTTAAGTCAGAATGTTATGAAATGGTGTTTGTTACCAGTGCAGTATTTAACTGTTTCAACCGGCTCAGTTATTTTTTTAATGAAACTCATTTTGTATATAAAAATGTCAGTATCTTATATTGCACAACTATGAATTTATTAATATTGTAATATTAAGTTTCTAAAATTCCATGCTGTTTACTGCTAACAAATCTGCCTCAGTGTCTTGTTGGCAATGTGCTTGTAGTTCTGCTGGTAAGCAGCTATGAATTAGTAACTTGTACGGGGTGTTCCATAGTACAGACATTCAACAGCACTATTTTAGACTGTAAAATGAACCACACAGAAACTTTATAAGGGAAATACATTGTGGTACTAATAACCACGTTGGCATTGCTGAACGGAACAAGACTGGTAGGGGTTCCTGGTGGCATATTTTGTGGTTTATTGAAGTTGCATTGTCTGTCAGTAGATTCTGATAAACAGTGTTTGATATGCATGAACAAGTCTATTTATGACTGATAATCAGAATTCCCTGACAGTTTTAGAGAAAGTCTCTGATATCAAATTTTAAAACGCCTGCCATACCATGTGGGCATTGATACTGTGTCATAGACAGACAGTATTGTCTTACATGTAACATGTACTTGTACTTTGTAAAGAATGCCTAAAAAGCAACATACATTCAAATGACTTCAGCACAAAGATTATTTGTTCTAGATTCCCTTCATGGCCCTCCTTTAGCAGTGATTTATCGTTGCTGTTAAGGCAATAACAGTACACATCTGTGAAACCTGATCTCCTAAACAGTTTGAGCTAGTATGAATTTGAACGCATTTTTCCTCATATTTTGTCATCTGATGTCAGATTTGTAATTTACATTGTTCCAACAGTGATGGAGAGATTTTATTGCATGGTCGCTTATATTCCATAAATCATTGCAAACTTTAATTTTGTGTTTTTGGATACCATTTACACTTTATACGCTATTTCTTTGCATTAAATGAACACTAAACTTAAATTAGACACACAAATACAACTCCTGCATATTTATGTCATGGAGTTTCATTTTCCTGCCTTCATTTTGAACTTCCTGCATTACTTTTTCCTTTAGTTGATTCTCGCAAGTGTAAGATTGCTTAAGATTCTCCTGACTGCACTATTGATCCATCAAGTTACCTTATAATGTTAAGTGCATAATGTCCACATTCCTTCTAACTGTATTGTGTAAGGAAAGGGATAAAGAAATGTTGGTATATGTCCTCTAAAGAAGGAATGGAAAAAAAAAAATGCTGCAATGTTGTTATTGTAGTATACATATTGTGATAAATTGTATTTAATTTTTACCATTATGAAATTATCTGATTGTACATTTACAATGTTCTTACTTCAGCAGTTTGTGTAACTGTCATGTTAATATGTTGCTAATAATACATAAAGTTCTTGTTATTATAGAACTCAGAAATGTCATTCTGTCTAGTTTTGACACTACTACGGTTCATTAATACATCAGTAATGTTTGCCATTTGTTTTGTGTGATTATGAAACGAAAACTCTTGCTTTGAGGGAAGGACATAAATAGTCTTGTGAAGGAAGTTCACAAGATAATACTGGTACCTAAATGGGTTGAAATTAATTGGTAATTTAGGATAGTAGGCAACATAGAGCTGTATAATATCTACAGGTTATGTAGATTTGGCAGGATAGAAAAATTGAGTGCAGTAAGTTTTCCATATCTACCTTGAATGGGTGAGATTAGATGCACACACAATTTTGGTAGAGAAACCTGTAGTCAAGTGACCACTTGGGAAGACTGCAAAGGAGATAAAATGATTGTAACAAAAGAGAGTATGAGGAGCTGGGTGTTAGTGCTAATGGACCTGAGGGTCATATCACCATACAGTTGATATTGATGTTCATTATTCATGATAACTGTGATGAGCATTTCATAGTGTCTTGTATTACAGATCATAATCCTTAATATGTTAAACTGTATGTATTGAAACTGCAATTACTTTATCTCTGTCTCTGTGGATCATTTTTGCAACTAATTGAGTGCTTGATATTTGTAGCAGCAGCTTGTATTTTAATATTCCAAAGATGTTACCAGGCATGAGTGATCTCTGAGATACGTTACCAGCTACTTAGTGCTATTTATGACTAATATTTTAAATTCTTATCCTAGTACCTGCAATAATGGCAAGTTTGTGTGTGTTCAGGGTTGAAAGTATGTGTAATTTATGTGTGGTACTTGTCCACAAGTAATTTCAGATGTACAGTATACTACCAATTATCTTTGATAATGAAGATGATTAAGACATAAATGATCACAAACATATACATTCTAAGGTATTACATCAGTAAGGCTTGTTTGTTACTGAAAATTGTTTATAGATTTCTTGTGGTAGTTCATATTTTTTTTATGGCTGTATTGTTTATTCAACACTGACTTATGTAGTGTAGTGGGTCAATACACTGAAATTCTACAGCATGATTGACTAAAACATTCCTTCCCATTTATTTGGCTTGTCACAATCTTACTCTTAATTGTTGCATTGTTACTCAAAAAAACAATGTGGCTTAATGATCTCAGGGGGTTATTTCTGGTTGGAAATTGGCACTGAGGAGGTTATAAAATGCTGCTTCACCCAACAAACAATATGGAACCCAAATCAAAATTCTGCAACATAAAACTAAAGTGAAATAACACCCAAACCACTGGTGCCAACACAGATAATTGGAAATATACTGTATTTGGAAACTACTGAAATACTGCGTTATTAGCAGATATCCTGTACAATCTGTGTAGTGCTTGATTTGTAGAAGTATGATGTTTGTGCAGGAAAACTGAAATATTAGTGAGAATATGTAAGGCAATAAGTTATCAAAGGTGTGCCAAATTATGGCACAGTGACAAGTTGGATATTGAACTACTGGCACATGTATATTCTCAGCACTTAGAGTTTGCAGTATAAAGTGTGTTTCTGTTTATTATTCAGACCAACAAATGTGCAACATATATATGCCAACAGTATTTTGTATAACATAAGTACTGCTACATGTTTCATTGCATCCACATCAGTCTTCAGTGGAACTCAATAAATTTTATTGATTTTTTGACATTTTGCTGACCGTGCATCTCAGTAATTAACCAACTCGATGCACGAAATTTTTGTTTTACAATAAGTTTATTTGATGCCTCTACATGTTTCAAGCACATGTGCTTGAAACATTTAACATTTAGAGGCATCAAATAAACTTATTGTAAAACAAAAAGTTTGTGCATCGAGTTGGTTAATTACTGAGATAAATAATGATTTTATTGAGTTTTATAATCTTAATGATTTTTGTAACTTTAGCAAAATATAAGTATAAGACTCCATTGAAGATTGATGCAGGATGCATTGAAACATGTATGACTACTTACATTACATAAAATAATGTTGACACAGTTATATATACAGGGTGTAACAGGAGGAACGGACCAGACTTCGGGAGAGTGTTCCTTATGTTAAACTATACTGAAAAACCCCAAAACACCTATATCCAAATTTGAACAGTTTGGGAGATAATGGCCAGTGAAGTTTGAAACTTTGACAGCTGTTACACACTTACTGATTACCAAATTCGTATTGAAACTGGCAGGAATATGTGTTTTCTGTAAT
>Ga0123355_10020609_pt1 | contig 10536 bp, 16 predicted proteins | sample TergutEmb28metaG_3_FD_89872 | JGI IMG/M metagenome (GOLD analysis project Ga0123355, IMG submission 89872) | Embiratermes neotenicus P1 segment gut microbial communities from Petit-Saut dam, French Guiana - Emb289 P1 | ecosystem: Host-associated > Arthropoda: Insects > Digestive system > Gut ... | reverse complement strand
GAAACCTAAGGTAATGCATGTTAATTTAAACCTAAGGTCGGTGATGCCGAAACGTCGGCAATCGTGCAAGATGGCGTCGACTTAGCGTAAGGGTGAAGGCGGTCCCCGATGGCGGCAGGAGTGTATAATATTAAAAAGGATTTGCCCTCCCTACACGGTGCTGCCGTGAGGATAGGTTGCCGGAGCCTCTGTGTATGAAAAAAGTGGGGTTAAAAATGCCTGTACGTATAGGTTGTTGAAGTGAGGGATATGGACGTGGAGGTAGGGTTCGCCGTGACGTATTGCCGCCGCGAAGTTTGGTAAATAGCGTGGGTAAGGTATGGAAAAGTCTCGGTACGGTTTTGCTCTCAGCAGTAAGGGTTAAATTAGGCCTACGTGAGTTACCGGCGTGAAAGCAAGAAGGGTCTGTGAAAACTGTATAATATTTTCCCGTATGCTTAGTCACCTGCACGCTTGAGACCTCCGGCAATCAGTAGGAGTGAGATCACCGTTACGCATCAGTGCAGCAGCAGGTGATGAAAGGTGTCCTCCCTACGCCCGTGCGGCAGGGAAAAGGAATGGCGCTTCCGTGAGGATAGGGCAAGGAAACGGCACGGAATGAGATTAGGCCCCGAAATGTGTAAGCATAAGTTTCGGAGCAGTAAGCACATAGTCACGTACTCGTACAGGTACGTGTCGGGGAGAGCGAATGCAGTAACGCTCCGTAACCGCATAGAGGCACGTGTAGGGATAGGGCGCAGAGAGAATAAAACAAGAAAACACGAGGTAGAATGGTACTTATTGTACACAGCTAGCAGAACAGACAGTCTGCAGTCACGAAGAGTGGCTTATAACACTTATCACCTCACCATTCATTGTTGTCCATATACAAGCGAGCAACAGTCTCATCCTTGGAGCCACAGGTTTCCTCGGTGTGAGTGTACCAGTGTACCTGAGAAGGGGTTACGCAGGCTTTGTGAAACCGCTTACTGAAACTGCAGTTCTTGGCCCTCACATAGGTGCAGCTCAATGTTGGAAATGAACGTGGAATCAGCCTACCCACGGGAACGATATTTGATTTCAGAGCCCGAACATAGTGTTGATACAGAGTCCTGGAGGAGAGCGTGAATTCCGATAAATTGTAGGTAATGTGGAATACAGTGTAGGACGCTAGACTTCGCAGAGACGGGGGTTGTCGGAGACACACGACACCTGCACGAGCTGGAGCCCGTACATGTGGGTAGGAAAGACTTGGTGCTAGGTTGACAGTCCTTGAAACACGGTAGGCATAGGGAAGTCTGCGTCCAACCCCCGCTAGGAGCCCCGTAATGTCGAAGGAAGAGGACCTTAGGCGAGTCGAAGGGAACGCAGACAATCCCGTACGTTTGGAAAGCAAACAGTACTCTAGTATCCCACAAGAATTCGAGTAAATTAATGCTAGATTTCGCTCCACAAGTGACGGAGTCGACAACCCCGATTAAAAACTGAACCGTCTCTGCCCCCTGAGTAATAGCAAACATTGCATAATCGCGGTAATTCGCAAATAGCTCTAATGCAGTTAGGGAGAACGTAAAAGGTCCAATCTGAAAGGATGGTACCTTGCTGTAAATATTGTCTAGGATGGGGGAGTCTGTTCGGGGAATGTACAATAGACTTACCACATTACCTCCGGTAGAATACACACTGAGGGCACCTGCAATATAGGTCGGGTAAGCATTTACAAGAGCACAGCAGATATCGAGCTCACAGAAAGTGTGCAGTAAGCGATTCACAAAGCCGAGATGATCGATGCGTGCGGGCGTGAATTCAGTTAACCACACAGCATGGCCCGCACGTTTCACCCATTCCTGTTGGGTCCTAAACATACTGTCCGACCCGTCGAAAATTCTCCCTCGAAGCCTCATGGTGGGGAACGATATACATTTATTGTTCAATAGCTAGTAGATACGCCTTAGATGATTCACATACACCCTTGTACACAAGATGCAGCGACACCTCATTATTGATGCTTTCCAAATCGGCCTCGGTCATTACGTCACTGTATCGTTGTGGCAGGAATACCTGGACGACGCCCGAGTCCAAGCCCCGTAGGGTTAACACGACCGAAAGACCGTATTTCGTGGAAATGCGTTTAGCCCTGGTAATGGGATATTTCGTATGGTGTTCCAAGGAGGAGACGCTGACCGAAGCGTAGGCGGTGGCTTCCTCGAAACGCTTAGCAAGATCCATTTCGGTCGACAGGCGTGCAGTGGCTGAAACAAACAAGTGAAATGACGTCAGCCTCCGGCAATAAAAGGAGGCCGCACATACGTGACACGAACAGTATGGCCCAGCAGTTTGAACTGTAAGTATTACTAGACTACAAGTAACCTACATTATTGTGTGTGTTTAAACTAAATGTGTATTAATTCATACAGAATGGTTCGCAGATTCGAGATAGATGACAAGATCAGGAGACAGTATAGACAGTACAATGCCGTAGGGACGCAGTTAACCGTGCGATTATTACCCCCCGCGGATAATAGTAATCCCGTGGGACATTTTCTAGCCAGCGTGAAAGAACTCTTTGAGTATGCGTCGCAGGATGTGAGTGACGGTGCTATGGTGGGGATAACTATCCAGAATCAGGTGAATCAGAACGATAAGCCCATAGGGATCAGTTTTAGGAGGAAAGACCAGTTGTCGGGGGAGGTTATTTGGCGTGTCTTTGAAAAAGTGTCACAGTCCAATGCTAGATTTAACGCATTGGACACGCTTGTCGTAACTGTGCATTCGGTCAAGATGTCCGTGGGTTTCGGACGTGTAGCACTCAAAAGTAGGGGCAGACCGCTGTCCATAATGGCGCACCTCAAGAGAAGTATCGTGGAGGTGAAGGCACAGGAAAATTGTTCAGCCCACGCTTTAATAATAGCGATTGCGAGAGTAGAAAATGATGCAAATTATAAAGCGTATCGTCAAGGTCGGAAGATACGTCCCGTAGTTGAAGCGTTACTGCCGCAGACAGGTATCGATCTGACTAGGGGTGGGGGATCCCCGAACTTAACCGTTTCCAAGAACATTTTCGCGACTATAAGATAGTCGTGTATCAAGTTCTTGGGTGTGATATAATGTACGAAGGGTAGGTCGACTCTTCCAAACATCTTAACCTACTCTACGACGATGTCGAAAGACATTATCATGTGATAACAAATCTTACAAGTGCAATGGCTAAAAGATACGTATGTAGTGCATGCCATAAAAGTTGTGGGCGTGATATAACATGTCTGTGACCAGACTTGTAGCGATTGTATGGCGAGCCCTCCGTGCGCGTTCTCCGACGTTCGCACCCACTGCGACGAATGTAACAGACATTTTAGAAGTCGGACGTGTTTCGCCAACCATAAGCAGAGTACGTCAAAGAGAAAATCCGTTTGCGAACGTAAAAGACGTTGCGCGACGTGTGGATGGCTCGTGACGGATGCCAGACACGAATGTAACAAGGTATTTTGTGCTAACTGTAAGCAGAACAGGGACGTGGGTCACTTGTGCTATATGAAACCGTTGAAGGACGTGCTGCCCGACGCTAGCGATAAGGTTTTATACGTATTTTATGATTTTGAGACAACTCAAAATACAAAGTACTCTGACAAGGCCACACTACACGTACCTGATCTGGTCTGCGTTCAGCAGTTCTGTTCGCAGTGCGAAGATGCGGAAGACTGTGAAGAGTGCGTGCGATGTGGTGAGAGGAAGCACTCGTTCTGGGACGATCCGGTAGGGGACATGCTAATTTATCTATGCAAGCCACGCCCTTGGGCCAATAAGATTGTCGCGATAGGACATAACGCCAAAGCGTTCGACTTGCATTTCATTCTGAACAAGGCGATCTTGTTGAAATGGAAGCCCGAACTGATTATGAGCGGACTAAAGATCATGTGCATGAAGATGGAGCACCTGGTCTTTCTGGACAGCGTGTCCTTCCTTCCGTGTGCATTGCGTAAACTGCCCGAAGCGTTCGGACTGTCGGCTTCCAAGCCATGATACCCGCATTATTTTAATACCTGGGAAAACCTAAACTATGTAGGCCCCATCCCCGACATGGCGTATTATGGAGTGGACGAGATGCGGGAAGATGAGAGGAAAGCATTTCTAGTCTGGTACGAGAGTCAGAGATCGGAGACTTTCGACAATAGGCACGTTCTGGAATCGTAGTCAAGATTACGTCACCGTATTAAGGCAGGCGTATCGTGTGTTTAGGCGCGAGTTCATGCAGACAGGGCACATCGACGTCTTTGTCGAGTCGATTACAATAGCGTCAGCATGCAGTAAGTTCTTACGCAAGCGGTTTCTGAAGCCCGATACGATAGGCCTCATTCCGACGGGAGGGTATACGTGTAATAACAGGTACAGCAAGAAGGCCCTGATGTGGCTCCTACATATGGAGGAGACGGACGGGGTGCAGATCACGCACCGTCGCAAAGGACGTGGATACAGGCTGCCGGAATAACCTCGCTTAAGCGTGAACGGTTAATGCCTCGAGACCAACACGGTGTACGAGTTCTTTGGCCGTTTTTGGCACGGGCATACGTGCCAGCCATTCCGGGATGTCGCCACCCTTAGCGGTGATACCCTGGCCGAGCGATATAAACGCACCATGACGCGTTTAGAGCAGATAACACGAGCGGGTTATCAGGTCAAAGTGCTGTGGGAATGTGATTTGAGGAGAAACCCGAAATGCTCGCGCATCCCCTTGTAAGACAGAATCCACTGTGTACCCGTGATGCCCTGTACGGGGGTCGGACGGAGGCAATGCGTCTCCACTATAAGGTGCGAGAAAAAGAGACCATCCAATATGTGGATGTCATGAGTCTCTACCCGTACATATGCAAGTATTTCAAGTTTCCCATCGGCCACCCACGCATCCATGTGGGGGATGCGTGCAAGGACGTGGAAGCTTGCTTGCGTATGGATGGGTTGATAATGTGTACTATCGTTCCACCACAGAAATTGGACCATCCGGCCCTTCCCTATGGATGCAACAAGAAGCTCATGTTCTGTGTCCAAACTTGCTCAACAGGTGAATGCACGCATACAGAGGATGCTGAGCGGGCCTTGACAGGTACATCGGTTATGGACGAGGTGCGGTTGGCCGGTGAAAAGGGGTACCGGATACTAGAAATTTACGAGGTCTACGAATATCAGGTCACGCAATATAACCCCGAAACCGGCGAGGGTGGGCTTTTCGTCGACCTCATAAACACCTTTTTGAAATTGAAAGCGGAGGCTAGCGGCTATCCTGGCTGGGTTCGAAACCCCGCGGACGAAGAGCTGTATGTCGAGACGTTTTGGGAGAATGAGGGGATAAGATTAGATAGGGAGAGCATCAAGTCTAACGCTGCGAAAATGGGTCTGGCCAAACTCTGCCTCAAATCCATGTGGGGGAAACTGACCGAGAGGAGCCACAGGACGCAGAGTAGGGTAATTACAGAACCCAAAGAACTGTACAATTTTCTGGCCACACCCGGCATCGAGGTGACGAATCTAGCGTTTGCCAACGGTGACGTATTTTGGATTTCGTGGAAGCATTCGGCCGAGGAGCACGTGCCAAACTTGCGTCATACAAATGAGGTCATAGGCGATTACGTCAGGATTCATCTGTATCGCTATCTCGACCAGTTGGGAGAGCCATCTATTGCGACACCGATTCTGTCATTTACATTCAACCCAAAGACGAACATAATCTCATTGAAATGGGGGACGAATTGGGCGACATGACCTCCGAACTACGGACCACAGAGTACATATCCGAATTTGTGAGTGGTGGCCCCAAGAACTACGCATACAAGGTAACTGATACCGTGGCAGGTCGGGCGACTACAGTCTGTAAAGTCCGCGGGATAACCCTAAATTACAGTGCTAAACAGTTGGTGAATTTCGATGTCATCAGGGATATGGTTTTGGAGACGGGTGCTGAACCTACAGTGACTGTACATACGGAGAACATTAAGCGTAAGAGGAAGGGGGTAACTGTAGCCATTGTCACGGAACCCGCGGATAAAACGTACAGAATCTCGTTCATCAAACACCGACGTTTAGCCGACAATTCGTCGGGTCCCGTTCGGGTATAAATAGGGCGAGTGACGGGTCAAAGGAGTGTTTTCACCGCCAGACCATCCATGAGTGATGATCTGAAATTTAGGCATCCGTTCTCGTGTATCGTGAGTGGACCTAGCGGTTCCGGGAAGACGTCATTCGTCAAACGCTTCCTCCAGAACCTCCGCAGCCTCTGAACCGAGCCGACATTTGCCGGTGGATAGTGTGGTGTTACGGCGAGAAGAGTCCTGTGCCCTCCCGTCTGCCGGCGGAGTCACATATAAGGAGGGAGTGCCGGAAGACTTTGGCAGTGCAAATGGCGAACCGAGCCTCGTGGTCCTTGACGATCTGTTAAACGACGTCTATTCAAAGCAAGTGTGCGAGCTGTTTACGCGAGGTAGCCACCACCGGAATATAAACGTTATTTTAATCGCTCAAAATCTGTTTCATCAGGGCAGTTTCTGTAGGGATATCTCGTTAAATGCCCATTACATAGTGGCATTGAAAAACGTCAGAGATAAGAAATAGTTCATGTACCTGGCCAGTCAAGTGTACGCCGAAGATAGTTTGGGTATATAAAACGCTTACTTGGATGCGACACAAGAAGCCCACAGCTACCTCCTCTTGGATCTGACACAAAATACGAACGACGGTCTGAGATTCCGTACCCACATAATCCCGGACGAAAACCATCCCCTCACCGTCTATTCGTATCTAGGCGATGAAGCGAGTGAAGAATTATCACACTCTGCAGGTGCTGAAGACGGCCGAACCGAAATTGCGTAAAGCTATCATTTCAAATTGTAACAAGGAACTCGTCAATTGTATAAGCGAGTGTGTCTTGAACGTGTTGAACGGCAATATAAAGCTGACAGGTTGCGTCACGCGCAAGCTACAAAAACACAAGGCGGCGCTTCGCAAAATCTCCGACAGGCGCGTGCCTCTCTCCAAGAAGAAACTTATTGTACAGCGTGGGGGATTCCTGGTGCCTCTATTGAGCGCCATCCTGTCGACGCTCGCTAGCCTCATTGTACGAAACAGATAAAATCATGTTACGTAAGATGTACCTCATCCCTGCCGATCGGTTGCACGACTCCCCATTCATGTCACGCGAACCGACGGTTTCCAAACGTAAACATCGGGAGACGGGTAAGAAACGTGACCCTTATGCGGAGGACAATAAGATACGTAAAAAGATGGACAAGGCCGATCTGAGAAAAAAGACTGAGACGAATGTGTTTGCGGAATTTTTAAGCAAAGTGATGCCTACAGGGCAAGCTAGCAACGTTGCCCCCCCTCCTCCTCCGCCTTAAAAGATACGCCGCGGGACACAGACGACGGCAACGTCGGCATCGGTTACCGCAACTCCGCCACCACCACCACCGATTAAAGAGTACACATATGAACCTGCGAAAGAAGAACGTGTTGAGGAGGATGATGATGATGATTACAATGATGATGATAATTTCGTTGAGGATGAGGCCCGTGAGTATGGTAGGGAAAATGTCGGTCCTGTAGCTAGTCCCTACACGATGCCTTACGTGTACAAGAGACGACACGCAATATGGGTCCGTAAGGACGGTAATACGTTTATGATAGGCGATTCCCCGGTATTGGTCGATACCAGTGGTGATATCACGATAAAGGACCGAGTGTTTAAGGGATCGAAGGGCTTGAGGGAACTGTTGACGAGCAAGAATGTGAACACGGAAGTTATCACCAAAGATGATCTGAAGTCGTATAAGAAAATACTGACGATGACTAACGCTCATTTGACCCAATATCAGCCCGACGGTAACAATATAACGAGGGAAAAAATTTCGGGATATCATTGCGCCCCTCTGCGAAAACGAAGGGACGTGGGGTCGAATCCTCGTTACGTCGTAAATGGACAAACTATTAATGGCAACCATTAGCGATCTATACTATGATGAAGGCAGTCCGGCAGGCTTTTCGACGTTGCGGAAGCTTCGGGCGGCGGAGGTGGCTGAATCGAAGGGTAAACCGCAATCTGTCGCTGCTACCCGGGCTTGGTTAGAAGAACAAGATGTATATACATTACACAGACCCGTGAGGAAACGTTTCGTTCGTAATCCCTATACCGTGACTAACGTAAGGGACGTGTGGGAATGCGATTTATTGGATGTACAGTCCTACGCAAAATATGATAATTTCAGGTACATCCTATCCGTCATTGATGTATTCTCGAAATTTCTATATCTGATCCCCGTGAAGACAAAGAGTGGACCTCCAGTCACCGCGGCGTTTCGGTCCATATTCGATAAGCCTAAATTACCTTCGCGACGACCCGTACGGGTACGCACGGATAAGGGCAAGGAATTTCTCAATAAAGACTTTCAGGACATGTTACGCGACGAGGGCATTCAGTTCCAGGTGTGCAGGAACCCCGAAGGGAAATGTGCGGTCGAGGAACGTGCTCAGCGCACGATTCGTGAGACAATACAAATATTTAACGTATAAAAATACTTTCCGCTATATCGACGTTCTGCCGAAATTTGTCCGGGCCTACAATGACACGGTTCACTCGACGACAGGTATGGCACCGTCGCGTGTAACAGTTTCGGACGTCCTCGCCATATGGAAGAGAATGAACCGTCGCCGTCGCATTCGCGTGGGTAAGGTCAAATTTAGCGTAGGGCAGCACGTGTGTATCAGTAAGGAGGAGATTAAGTTTGCCAAGGTGCGGTGAGCAGACTTTCTCCACGGAAATATTTCGCATTACGAAAGTCATAGAGCGGAGGCCATGACCCGTCTACAAGCTTGAGAATTTAAACAAGACGCCGATAGAGGGCCAATTCTACGCGGAGGAACTCACACCTGTTCCATCTCGAAAGAGACCACTTACAAGATAAATAAAATACTAGACAAGCGAGTGAGACGAGACATTCGGGAGTATCTCGTCCGGTGGAAAGGTTACAGTAAGGATTTTGACTCTTGGATCCAGGCATCTAGCGTCAAGGATATGACATGACGTCACTAGATCAGAACTTTTACGTCACTCTGGTAATGCCTCGCGGGACATTTACGACCAGAATACATATGCAGATTTCACGGTGAAACTAGCCCAGCCTATAGATCTGGGTTCGACCTCCAAGTTGGCAGTGGGAGTCTGCGAAATTTCGTGTTCGTCTCCCGAAGGGGCAAGACCCGTCCTACTCTACTGTAACGTGATATCCCAGCAATTCCTGGGCGACAGCACCGTCCGATGCAAACGGACGTATCGGCTCTACCCCAACGCCATGTGCCAGCACGAGTTTCGGAACGTGCAATACGTGCCTGTGGAGCAGCGCAGATTTCAGGACATTCGAATCGAGTTCCTGACGACCGAGGGTCTGGACATCCCCTTCGAGGACAGCACTATGCCTACGAAAGTGGTGCTTCATTTTCGCAAGAATTACCAGTGGTAGGTCTATATAAAACATGGCGTAGACATCCATAATAGGAAATTTATTACGATGCATCCTTTAGAGACGTACTACCTCAATCAGGCGGGTCGTGATCTTCCCTCTGCTCCGGGGATCGGACCTATCTATTCGGCTCCGCTCTACTTTCAGCGAGGGCATGGGATCGGCAATTTCTTAGGCACTCTCTTCCGTTTCGTGCGACTTCTCCTGTTGACCGTGGGCCGGACAGGTGGCAAGATCATCACCGATATAGCGAAAAATAAATCTCCCGACGTCACTGCCGAAGATATATCGAAACATGTCGGCGATGCCGTCACAGAATCCACACGGCATCTAATCGGCAAATTGCGGGGCAGGGGTCTTAAAAGCGCGAGGCGTGTTGCGCCGAAGGGAGGTAAAAAGCCTAAAAAGACACCTGCTAAGCGTGCCCGGGTAATAAAAAGGGATATCTTCTCCTAGTCCTAATAAGTCACGTCATATCTGCCGCAGAGATAGCGTCTATTAGTAGCGAGTTCGACATCTTCGCGCACAAACCGGTAGACGTCTGTGCTCGGGACTATTGAGACCGCGTACAAATCTATCGCCCCAGTCGATCAAAATGACCTTGAATTCCTAATACTTGCCGACAAGGATAACTACATACGTCTCGATATCCAACTCTATGTCCGGGGTAAATTAGTCTCGGGTTCCGGGAATGTGGACGTTTCGGACCACACGTGCATCACCAATAATCTCCTCCACTCACTCTTCAATGTACAGTCGTTCTCAATGGCACCACAATCACGCAATCGAGCGAGCACTATAATTATCGCTCGTATCTAGAGACTCTCCTGACCTACGGCAACGATGCGGCAGCCACACATCTCACGAACGCCTACTGGTATCGTGACACTGGCGACATGCTGCCATGCGAGCCCACGTCCGCGACTGTGACTGCCGTGACTAACCGAGGTTTCATCACTCGCTGGGACAAACTTAGCGCCAGTAAAGAGTTGCAGCTTTTCGGGCGATTGCATAGCGATCTGTTCAACGTCCCGCTCGTCCTTCTGCCTGGCGTCAG
>Ga0123355_10020608_pt1 | contig 10536 bp, 11 predicted proteins | sample TergutEmb28metaG_3_FD_89872 | JGI IMG/M metagenome (GOLD analysis project Ga0123355, IMG submission 89872) | Embiratermes neotenicus P1 segment gut microbial communities from Petit-Saut dam, French Guiana - Emb289 P1 | ecosystem: Host-associated > Arthropoda: Insects > Digestive system > Gut ... | reverse complement strand
ATCCCCCCTTTAAGCCCAGGTTTTTTCTTTGCTATTCTCACCATCATATCAGATTTTATTTATTTTGTCAAACATGTGCCTCGCCTACCGCTACAACGCCCAACCACTTCTAACCCCCAACAAAACATGCTATAATTAACAAGGGTGATAACTATGCAACTGACTGCTTTTGTCAACTGAAAAACCTACCACCCATCTAATCCAAAAATCGACCACGAGGTCGTAGCAGTGTCAAGGATAGCAGGAAGATTTTTGCGTTTTTCAAAAATACTCTGCGCCCTTGGCAATACGGAAGTTTCACAAAGAATAGCCGCAGGGCTTTGTTGAAGCGCAGTTTCAACAAGGCCTTAATTATCGCTTTTAATTTTCAATAAGATTACTAAGAGGCTTCCATTGCTTTGAATACTATATCGCATATTGTAGCTCTTTTATCACGTTTTCCTTCCTCAACTTTTTCAATTTTAACGATAATCTTTTCAACAAACTGCATTAAAAATATGCGCTTATCAGTATTTGAAAGAATATCCCAATTTTCTTTGAAACTCTTTGCGATTTCGAGTTTGTTATCTACTATGTCTTCTGCTTCTACATTTAATCGCTCCAACTCGGCAGAAACAACTTGTTTGTCATTCTCAATTTGAATTCTTACTTCGCGATATTCTTCGACTGTAAAAATATTGTTAACGTAACAATCTAGTGCTTCACGCAATTTTCTCTCTAGCTGTTGTAGCTTTCCTTTATATTCGTCTATCAGAATTTCATTCTCTTGTTTCTTTTGTAGCTCCTCGTTAATAATGTAGGAGTTGTCACCCTCGAATTCAGTAATTTTATCTATATACTCGCGAAAAGCATTCTCCATTTTTCGCGCAGCTACAGTACGCACATTACAAGCATCAACTCCTTGGTTACCACAGTCATAATATCCATGAAATTTGATTGTGCCATCTCTTAATGTTTTATATATATTGTGCGAATATAGCTTGCAACCGCACTCTGAACATATTAGAAAACCTGTAAAATAGCTCTCTTCTCTAGGTTGTTTAGTTGGAGAAGTGCGTTTAATCTTTTTTCGTCGGTGTTGAGCTTTATCAAATAACTCGGCAGAAATTATTGGTTCATGTTGCCCCTTTACTGTATATGCTTGCTCTTTACTCTCAAAGCGATGACGCACATCCCCCATATAGTTGTTGTTTTTGAGAATATTTTTTATACTATGAGCTCTCCATTGCTTATTTTCCTTTGTTGGAACTTTGCGCCTATTTAGCCTTCTTGCAATTTCAGTCAGAGTTATACCTTGATTGGCGTACAATTCAAAAATTTCACGCACTACTTGGGCTTCATTATCGATAACAGATTGTATTTTCTGACCATTTTGACGGTCATAGCCATAACTTGCTGTGCGCGAACAAAGAGTATAACCTTCTTTAACCTTACGCTCACGCCCTAAAATAATTCTTTCAGATATGTTCTCGCGTTCAAACTCTGCAAATATACCTATGATTTTTAAGAACATACGTCCTGACGCTGTCTGTGTATCTATACTCTCCATTAACGAATTGAAAGAACAATCATATTCATTGAATAGGTCTATGAGAAAAATCAAGTCGGATGTACTACGTGTTAAACGGTCTATCTTGAACACAAGTACATTTTTAATATGTCCACCCTTAACATCTTCAATTAAGCGGTTGATTTCTGGTCTTGCTGTGATATTCTTACCGCTTATCCCTTCATCAATATACACATCATGGATTTGCCAATCTTTGATACGTGCATAGTCTTTTAGCTTTTGTTCTTGTCCTCGAATTGAGTATCCTTCTTTAACTTGTTCCTCTGTAGATACTCTTACATAAATTCCTGTACCCATCATTTATCGCTCCTATCCTCATTTTTGGATAGGCGCATCTCTAACTGTTCTTGCTTTTTTCGGCGCAAGGTGACTTCAAAAAAGAATTTCATCATTTCCGTTTGTAGTGTCTTAGGTAAGATAATTTTTTCTTTTTCTTCACTCATACTATCAACGCTCCCCTTGCTAAAACATATTGCAAAGAGAAGTTGTCCTAGTACAACTAGCACGCAAAAACCGCATAAGGACAAGCCTTTTGCGGTTTGGTTTTTTATCTATATCACAAACCTTATCAATCCGATAACAAAAGTCATGGATAGAAAGATGCTTATGATAGCTTCGTATGTAGACATTGGCGTCACCCGTAGGGGCGTTTTTTGCCCCACAGTGCGGAGGGATTAAGCCAACCGCCTTGCTTCTTTGACTGCCCGAAACAACTATACCGTGTTTAATGACAAATTTCAACAAAATATATGAAAATTAGCATCAATGAGAATATTTTCTTAATGAATTTGGCATTTCATTATCAAGCCATATTTCAATATATTTGGAGATACTAAGTATTGAGTCATTTAAAGGTAGGCGAATACCCCGACAACCGCGCTGACAACGTTCATTGCGCAGTTTCCTGTCGCAGCCATATCCATTTGTAATTTTTTCTCGTAAGTATAGCGGGAATTTTTCGATAATGTCTGCGTATTTATCTGTTTTCTTAGTTCTTACAAATAAGCAATAGCCATCTTTTATGGAGTATGAAAACTCAAATACTCTTTGCTGATATATTTCACGTGAGGATAGGGCTTTTCGGTTTTTGTTTATATGTGAGTAAGCAATACTAACGTCACTCAATATGGTCATTACGCAAATCATTCCCATATCGGTATAACGCTGATGTAATTCTAGGGCGAACTTTTGGAGTTCTTCAGGCAATGGATGTACAAAATCTTTCAAAACATCAATCATATCTGAGTCTTCTGCTTTTAGTAGTCTGTAATCGCACCGTAAAAGATTATTATCGTTCCAGTATCTTCTTCCTTCTCGCAGCTCCATATCGGCAATTGACATGGCTTGTAATCCTATCAGCAAGGTGGGGTTGCTTGGATACGACACTTCTAACGGTTGTGTTTCTAAAATATTAAGTGTCTTTGCATCTAGGTTAGTGCCAGTAATAGCAAAACCGCATAGGGTTAAAAACCGCAAACATTCAATTAGGCTAGAAGCGGGAATTTTAGGGCTTCGCTTTTTGCCGCTTTCGTCAATTGAGGCGGTACATGATGGCAATGTTGTTATCAATAATGAATTACCGTTGTTAGTCAGTTTGTTGTAATATCCTATTTCAACCAGTAGATTTGTAATATTATGCAAGAACGGATAGTCTGACATGCTTGTTGGTTTTTTTGGCGGCTTGGCATAGGCATGTCCATCGGAAACTAAACGATCACAAAATAAGTATAAAAAGTCTCTGAAGGCGATAACACCGTTCCGTATAGCTTCTTCGCTGGCAACGCTTTCAAACATGGGTTTCAGTGCATAAGTTTCGGGTATATTTGCCGGTATCAAATTTTTTTGGAATTTTGCAACTTCACTGATTGGTTTTAGTATTATTGCCTCGCCGTGATGTGCACTCATTTTACCGCCTCCTCTGTTTGCCATTATATATTGCATTAACTACAAGTTAATGCAAAGTATCGCTACGCAATACTATACTCCACATAATATGACAACAGCAAGGCATATTAAAAATATTTTTCTGTATACTTGTAATGTTAGTGAAGAACAACCAAACTAAGTGCCATGACTATCATACCGGCAAAGAGTCCTTTCATTATTTGGTGATGCTCGCCGTATTTATTGGCGGCAGGAAGCAGTTGGTGGAAGGATATGAATACCATCATTCCGCCTACAGCAGCAAGAACTATACCGAATATGCCATCGTGGAAGAACTGGGATAATAGGAAGTATGCAGCCAAAGCTCCCAGAGGTTCTGTGAGACCGGAACCGATAGAAAGCATGACGGCTTTCTTTTTGTCCCCGGTTGCGTAGTATATGGGAGCAGAGATAGCAATACCCTCGGGGATGTTGTGTATGGCGATGGCAATTGCAATTACAACACCCAAGGCGGGGTCGTACATGGCTGCCATAAAGGTTACGATGCCCTCAGGGAAGTTATGAATCGCGATAGCAATTGCTGATGAGATTCCGGTGCGTTTAAGGTCTTTATCTTCACTGTTTGGGGTGTCAATGTCAAGTTCGTCGTGGTGAGGGATGAGTTTATCGATGATTGCAATAAGGGCTATACCTGCGAAGAATGCTGCAGCGGCGATCAAGAAGCCGTTGTCGTAACCGTATTGATATTCAAGACTTTCTTTGGCTTTATCGAAGATTTCCACGAAGGAAATAAAGATCATTACTCCGGCGGAAAAACTTAGAGCTAGGGCTAAGAATTTCAGATTGGTTCTCTTAAAAAATACTACGGTTGCTCCGCCGATACCGGTTGCGAGTCCGGCAAATAAGGTGAGCAAGAAAGCGAATAATATATCGTTCATGAGGAATCCTCCTTGTTTTTGTAGTCAAAAGCACGGCAAGTAAATTAATTTTACCTACCGTGCTTATTGGTTGGGGTTAGTTCAATGTTACTTTCCACATGCCGTGGAGGTTGCAGTAGGCATAAACTTCTACAGGCTTGTTGCCGTTGAACACAAATTCAGCTTCAGGGGAAGCGTCAACTGGAAGATCTATACGCTGCCTGCCGTTCTTTGTTTTAACATAGATAAAGCCTATGTAATGCTCTGGTGTCATTGGATGTAATACACTGCCGACTTTTACAATTATGCCGTTCTCAGTCTTAGTGATGTCTGGTAGATGTTTTTCTTGGCTGGCTTCAACCGTATTTGGTTCGAGATATGCCATAGGTTTGCCGCAGCAAACAAGAGGACCACCGCCATTTTTAACTAGTTCTACGATATTGCCGCAGAGTTCGCAGATGAAGAACTTTGTCATAGTTGTTGCCTCCTAGTAGTTGATTGCGCGGAGTTCGAAGTGGGCTTGAGGATGGTCGCACACTGGGCAGATACCTGGAGCAGAGAGCGCATCTACGATATGACCGCAGTTTCTGCAAATCCACACAGATTTTTCCTTCTTTTTGAATACTTCGCTATTGTTTACGTTGCTAAGGAGTGTTAGATATCTTTCTTCGTGTTCCTTCTCGATTGTAGCCACTTGCTCAAACAATTTCGCTATTTTATCGAAGCCTTCTTCCTTGGCTTCTGTAGCCATGCGCTTGTACATTTCTGTCCATTCTTCGTTTTCGCCGGCTGCGGCTGCTTTAAGGTTATCATCAGTTGAGGCGATTTCTCCACCGCAAAGCAGTTTGAACCAAATTTTGGCGTGCTCTTTTTCGTTGTTGGCGGTTTCTTCAAAGATAGCTGCAATTTGTTCAAAGCCGTCCTTCTTTGCCTTGCCAGCAAAGTAAGTATACTTGTTACGAGCCATAGACTCGCCTGCGAAAGCTTCCCATAAGTTCTTTTCGGTTTTGGTTCCTTGTAGATTCATTACAAATTCCTCCTAGAAGTTATATTTTTTATGGCTTTTGCCGATAAAACTAGATTTTAGATGATGCTGTCGGATTGTGGGAAAATCCTTGAATTTAACTAGGTAGTGTGCCCACACTACCTAGCTACAGGCAGTGCAATTTGAACAAGCACCCGAAAATTCTATATCGTGCCGGATTGCCTTGAACCCATACTTACTTTCGATGATGCTGTTGAAGCTATCAATCCCGCCAAGTTCTATATCGAAAATTTTCCGGCAAATCTCGCAGATAAAGTGGTAATGGAGTTTTGGGTTTTTATCGTAACGAGCAACGCCCTCTACAAAAATTTGCGTAATAATACCATCCTGGGCAAGCTGGCGCAGATTGCGATAAACTGTTGACTTGCCAACAATAGGATGTGTTTTTTGAATCTCAAGATATAATTCCTCTGCTGTTGGATGTATATCGAGGGACTTTATAGTATCCAGAATGATTTGGCGCTGCAAGGTTTTGCGCTTAGTATTCATTTGAAACAACTACCTCCCTCTCAAGCTAGAATAGAATTTTGAAGCAGATTGTCAAATGATAATTATTATCTTATGCAAGATTATTGTAAATGATAATTATTATCCTGTCAAGCATTTTCAAAAATTTTTATCATAATAAGATTTTGGGCGGATTAGTATATAAGGGTGATATTTATGATAAACAATCTTGGGTTGTGCTACAATGGTGATGGAATTGCGCCGGAGTTTGCTAGAGTATATCTTTCATCCGATGAAAAACATACAAAAAACGCGCTACAATTGAGCACGCTTGAAGTGATGATTATTGCGATGATTGCAAAGCAGCTTTATGAGTCTTGAATAGTGCTCATCTGCTGTGACAAAATTGATTTAAAAACCTCTTTTCTTCAATTCACGAATGTCCTCACCAAAGAATTTGAGCAATTTAAAACCGCCCAGAACACGACTGTATACTCTATCGGAATAGGTGTCGCGGAAATTTTCGAAGGAAAGATTTGTCGAGATAACCATGGGCTTTTTCTCTAGTAGACGTGAGTTTAGTATGTTGAACAGCTCTGCTTTGGTTACGACAGTACCGAATTCTGAGCCGAGGTCGTCGATAATTAGCAAGTCAGCTTCGTAGATGAGCTCAAGCTGGGTATCGGAATGTTCGTTTTCGTCGCTACCGAAGCGTGCTTGCTCAATTTTTTTGAATAGCTGCGGTGCAGTGACGTATATCACCAGATGCCCTTTGTTTAGTATTTCGCGGGCGATGCAGTTGCATAAGAAGGTTTTGCCGAGACCGGCATCTCCGTATAACAGCAAGTTTGCCGGTATATTTGGGAAGTGTGCTGTAAAATTGAGGGCAGCGGCATGGTTTATACGCATGTTTTCATAAGGAGAAAGCCCTTGACCGTAATCTTCGTTGGGGTAGTAGCTGAAGCTGAAAGTGTCGAAGTTTTCGTGCGTTATGCTCTTTGAAACATTTGAAAGACTGTAAAATCGTTCGACAAGCTTGTCGTGAAAGCAGCGGCAAAGTTTGTTTGAAACGAAGCCGGTATCCCTGCATGTGGCACATTTATGCGTATCTTCGAGGTAACTCTGTGTTATCTCAAGTTGTGCGAGCATGGCAGTTCGTTCGGCTATCAGAGCTTGTTGCCTTGCGCGTATGTCGTGAGCTGAGCTGAGTTCAAGTTCGCCAAGCACTATTTTTGCAAGTGCAAACCCGAGCTTGCTAATCTGTACGTCGAGCTCTTTCAAGCGAGGAAAACGAGCGTAGGCTTGCTGCTTACGCTCATGAGACTTTCTTGTTGCTTCTGCGCGGTCTTTTTCGTACTCGCGTGCTATCATTTTTTTAAGGTCATTATTCATTGGTGTTGTCCTTTGTTGCAAGATACTCTTGTTTTAGGCGCTCACGTTCCATAGCTTCAATTTCGTCGAAGTTGTAGTCGCGCTGCTTGAAGTTCAGATACTTGTTAGACCCTTTCGGGCGTGCAGCGGGCTCTTTTTTTGCGGCAGAACGTTTGCCTTTTTTTACAGACGCTTCGGGAGTTGCACCCGATTTATGAAGTTCGCTCTGTACTTTTGCGTCTTCAAGAGTTTTGATACCGTCTTCGTGCCAGCGTTTGATTATTTTGTCGGCATATTGGAAGCTGACACTGCCGGTTGCAAGAACTGCTTGGTCACATGCCCATACAACCATGTCGAGAGGTGTGTTAAGCTCCTGGCGCCATGTTCGCATGAATTCTTGCTCACCTGCGCTTGGATTGCGACCGAATACGCCGAAGGATCGTAATATTTCGCGGAAATCTTTGTTGAAGAGTTGTATGTAGTCATGAGCTTTGTCACAGGTGTCGATGTTATGCTCTGCCCAGTCGGTTGCTACGCGTTCGATGTATGCCATGTTGGTGTGCCCGTTTTCTCGGCAGTATGAGAGAAGCTTGTCTATCACAGGAGGGGGGAGGCGCAGCCAGTCGTAGAAGCTGAAGAGCCTGTTCATATCATTGTAGTTAAGAAACCGTCCAAGGTGCGCTTGAGCATTTTCAAACAGAGCCTTAATTTCAGCGCGTCCGCTATATATTTCGAGCTCTTCTGGAGTGTATGTCGGGCATGGGTTTTTAAGTTTACCGCTTTCGCTTTCTGACAGACTTAGAACATTAAGCTCCAGCTGAACAGGATTTTCGCTGGTTTTTGTAACTTCAAGCCCTGGTTGAGGTTCAACTTGCGCTACTGTTTCGCTGCTGAATATAATTGTTGCGACCTTGTTCTTAACTTGGAATGTAAGCACACCAAGCGAAGCCCAGTGCTTTAAAGCGGCTAAGACATTGCATTCTGCTATTTCAAGCTCGGATGCAATGAAAGGTATCTTAATTTGTGGGGATTCCTCCGCGTGTCTCAGTATAAATAAGTAAACAACCACGTATAGCGGGTTGACACACATCGACGATGTGAGGAATTTATCAATAAAAGCTGCGCTGACTTGCACGCTTTCATTAGTTGTGTGAGTTTTGTTTAACGATAGTACGCCTAGCATCAGTGGTCATCCTTTTCTAGAAAGCTTGTTTGAAGACAATTATAAGTATAGCAAATTTGAGTTCTGCTCACAACGGAATTCTTATTTACCAGGTAAACCTGTGGATTATGTGGATAACTTTGTTGATAATAGCTGTTCTGCTACTGTATTAACATCTCCGGCCCCCATTGTTATCAACAGATCACCGTGGATACATTTTTGTAGCAGGAAGTCAACGGCTGCTTCAAACGTAGGCATATAGTGGGCTTCGACTCCATTAGAACGGACTTGGGACTCCAAATCTTTTGAGTGGATTTCTCCGGTATCTTTTTCGCGTGCCGAGTATATGTCAAGCAGGATGACCATGTCGGCATCTGTAAATGCTTCGCCAAGTTCGCCGAGTAACTTCTTGGTGCGGGTATAGGTGTGTGGCTGGAATACGCATACAAGCTTGCCGTATTCGCTGTTGCGGGCTGCGGCTAGAGTTGCTTTTATTTCAGTGGGATGGTGGGCATAGTCATCAATGATGGTAATACCGCCGCGCGTGCCTTTGTACTCGTATCGGCGTTTGGTGCCGGTGAAGCTTTCGAGTCCTGCTTTGATATCTTTCAGAGGAATGTTGTCGACCCAGCATGTGGCTATTGCAGCGAGTGCGTTCGAGACATTGTGCGCTCCGCGAAGCCGTAAGTTTATGCGTCCGGTATCCTTGTCTGATATTATAAGGTCAAACGATGCACATCCGTCTTGTGAGTATGTTATATTTTCGGCGCGAAACATGGAGGTTGACGCACCGTAACCAATAACGCGTGCGCGTGAGTAGCTTGCAATTTTACTGAACGAGGGCATTTCTTCGTTTGCAATAAGTGCGCCGTCAGGCGAAATGTTTCTAACGAAGCACCCGAACGACTCTTCGATATGCTCAAAGTTTTTGAAGTAATCCAAGTGGTCGGCTTCGATATTTAGCACAATGCCGATGTGCGGCTTAAAATTAAGGAAACCATCGAAGTATTCGCACGATTCAACAACGAAGTAGTTGTCGCTGCCGACGCGATAGTTGCTGTTTATGGATGGCAGAATACCGCCGATGTTAAGTGTAGGGTCTGTCTGTGCGGTAAGCAGTATTTGAGCTATCATGGAGGTGGTTGTGGTTTTGCCATGTGTGCCTGATATGCAAATTGGGCGCTTAAAACCATTCATCAGCAGACCAATGAGTGCAGCTCGGTCAACAATCTGTATGCCAAGTTCTCTGGCGCGTACAAGTTCCGGATTGTCTTGCTTGACTGCTGCAGTGTACACCACAAGCTCAGTATTTTCAGGTAGATTTTCAGCACAATGTCCTACAAATGTGGGTATTCCTGTTGCTGCAAGTTCGTCAAGAGTGGGCGAATGCTTGAAGTCCGACCCAGTTACAGCGACTCCCTTGTTATGTAGCGTGTAAGCGAGACCGCTCATGCTGATGCCACCGATACCTACAAAATGTGCCTTTTTGAAGTCGAGCGATAGTTTGTCGTTCATATATGAGATATCCCCATTCGTATGTTATGGTTGCATACTGGAAAGTATAATACATTCTACACAACTTTAAACAATTAGCTACAGTTTTGTGATATTCGAATTTGCTTCGGAAATTTTACTCATGAAAAGCAGTAAGCTACTTTTCACATTTTACACAGCTTCAAACAATTAGCTACAATTTTTCTTATGTCCACACTACTTAGCAGCTTATGATGATTATACCATACTGAGAAGGAAGTACACAAGTTCGATATAAGTAGCCTGGATGTGGGATTTGTTGCAGAAGAGAGTGGATATGCACAGTATTTTCAAAAATAGCATGAAAGCAGTGTCATTGAAAATACAATTAATGGGAATTTTGTTGTGACTTTTGGCAAGGCGCATTGGAAGTAAAACCATATGCTGCCATAATGATATCGGAAATAACAAATGATTAGCGATTTGTGTTGATTTTTTATGAAATGTGTTATATAATGTACAAACACATTTCATTTTTTACTGCATAAGGGGGATTTCGCATGGAAATTACCGATATCAGAGTGCGTAGAATTAGCAAGGAAGGGAAAATGAAAGCTGTCGTTTCTATTACTTTTGATAATGAGATTGTAATACACGACATAAAAGT
>Ga0123355_10020606_pt1 | contig 10537 bp, 11 predicted proteins | sample TergutEmb28metaG_3_FD_89872 | JGI IMG/M metagenome (GOLD analysis project Ga0123355, IMG submission 89872) | Embiratermes neotenicus P1 segment gut microbial communities from Petit-Saut dam, French Guiana - Emb289 P1 | ecosystem: Host-associated > Arthropoda: Insects > Digestive system > Gut ... | reverse complement strand
TGTTATTGGTGTGTGTACAGTGCACAGTTTAGAGTGAGACTGTTATTGGTGTGTGTACAGTGCAGAGTGAGACTGTTATTGGTGTGTGTACAGTGCACAGTGAGACTAACACACCACACCACACCACACCACACAGACCCACACACACGCACACACACCACATAACAATAAGCTACCTGATAATGGTTGTTAAACCGAAATAAGTATGAGCATTTTAATGTAAATTTCAATGTAAATTTTAACATTTTTCTGGAACAATCTAATTGTTCATTCAGTTGGATACATAAAAGACGTGATAATCTCAAGATGCATTGTAAAACTGCGAAAAAAATGAATTTGATGTTACACTTGGCAGTTTATTATGGGTTAGTTATACCCCGCGGCAGGATGAAGAGCTGAATTACGGAATAAATCAGGGGTGCTGTGGAAAACCTCACCGAAGTACCGCGGACAGCAGGTATGGACAATTTCAGAATTGTATTCTGCAGGTGTTACTGAATGTGGTTAATGGAAAGGTAATGTTTTCACGTCAGTTTTATTCCCCCGTGTAGTTTTGATGTTATGTCAGTGCCACTGTTGAATTGCATTGCGTCAGTATCTACAGACATATAAATCAAAGGCATTTTATGGGATGAATTTATAGTGGTGGTCTGCAGTCAAGATGAAAATGTTTTGTGAAAACATTTCCAATTCCTAACGGCGAAGAACTTTGGGGTGTCAGTCTTCAACTATATGACGACATCTACTGTCAGTCCATACATATATACCAATTTTTCGCAGTTTTTTCTAATATATTTGTTCAGGGCAGTAAACGTTTGACGAGTAAAGTCTTACATAGAACGGTATTTTGTATCAATCTGTCAAAGTAAGATTTGTGTTCTGTGGTTGGTAAGGCCAGAAATGTAATCCAGTAATTTTATACACAGTGGCGCAAAAAGAACACAGTTTTTTTTTTCAAATAATTGTAACTTTTTATATTTTCAATATAAAAAAATTATGTTAGCACCAAAACAACCTGTAATAAATGCACTTTTGATTACTTACATTGATTACTCAATTACGGAAAATTTTATCGGAAAGATGGCGTCCTTCTTGCCGTACACACGTCCGGAGCCTGTCCTCAAAGTTCTGCATCACATTTACTAACATTTCTTGTGGCACGGTTGCAATTTCTTTGCGAATGGAAACTTTCAGATCGTCGACTGCACGAGGTTTTCGAAGGTAGACTTTTGATTTGAAGTAACCCCAAAGAAACAAATCGCAGGCAGATTAAAAAACATGCGTTCTTTTTGCGCCACCCTGTATAACTTTTATATACATGGGTCCTTGCATCGTGAATCGAATTTAATAACTGTCCAACAAGATGTGACTTATTCATAATTCTGAGGTGTGTCATCCCCGTTGTGTGTTGAAAGACTAATGGTCAGGTAAATTCAGTCAGGAAATACAACTATAAATATATGCTATATGATGGTATTTACTAACAAGGAACTAACTACATGTTTCGGCCTATAGCGGCCATCTATTATGTACCCCGAAGAAAAACGAGAAGACTTCAAACAAACTAACAAACCACACCCCCCCCCCCCCCCCCCCCCAACCTCCAAAAAAAAATAAAATGGCGAAGTTAACGCTCTCGAGTTGTGCCAACATTAAAGCAGAAGCAAATTATGTTCCATTCAGAGTTTGCAATCGCACACAATTAAACGCTTGCCCTTTTAGGCGTGTTCGCATCCCAGCGGAGCGTCTATTAATATCGCTGTCCGTTCTTGCTTCCGTCTGTACACAAGGAATAGACTTAGACCTGCTGAACGGAATTCCATTACATTTATGTTAACGATATTTATGAATATTTGCCTAAGGTAAAATCGTACAAAAAATGGAAGCTTTTCGTTAATTCCAATACACTTTTGTGCATTTATCGCGTACATAGGCCTTTCCATTATTCGAAGAAAAAAACGAAATAAAATCTTACACAGGCCTATCAATCACCCTGTGCAAATAACACAGGAAACTTTGACTGCGTTTAGACTGCATGGAGGAAGTTTCATTTTTATTCTCCTCTTTAAAGGCGATAAAACCTAAACGCACTCTTGTGTCCCATTCTCCCAGATTTTTCAAAAAGTTTTGCTTTTCGGAAGGTTCCAAGGCCTCACCCGCTTGCCTTTCTGGCAAGAGCAACATGTAGATAAAGATGAGTATGGGGCATTGGTAGAATGATAAGGCTAAGCAAAACCGACATGCTCTCATAAAGGCCTGTCCCATTGGCACCATGCCGCAAATCTGACAAGGACTGACCTGGAATCGAAACCGGACCTTCGCGGTCAGATCCCGGCGACTAACCGCCTGATCCATGGTACGGCCTTTAAAGTCGAGAAGTAACCTAAGCAATATTTAAAGATTTAGATCGTACCGTGCAGTAAACCTACTCCATGCCCGTCATAAACTCCATCAGTTTATGCTGTGTAGGGGAAAAATGATTGTATTTTTTTTTCGGAGAGCTATAAAAACACGGAAATTCACTCTGTGTACAGAATGTAAAATTCTTTAATGGTAAAATTGGTGGTAAATATAGGGACCATTAGGCTCTAATGGGTTCATATAGTACTGTTTTAAAATAGTAATATTAATGTTCATTCTCCACAGTTATTACACAAATTATGTCTCCTCACTCTAGTGACATAAATACATTACAGAGTAGGTAAGGTAAGGTAAGGTGAACCCTTGTACAGGCACTGAGGCTCTGTACAGGCCTTACGGCCCATAGGGGGAGTATAGGTATAGCTCTACTCTTTCTTGACCGCGGCACTATATGGGGTGAGGGGTCAGCGTCACGCCCCGGCCACTCTTTACCCCCGGGAAAGACCCGATACCCATTGTACAGGAGGCTGGGAGGGCCCCAGGGCCGATCTGGACAGGTGCGGAAAATCTCGTCCCCCCGGGATTCGATCCCCGGACCGTCCAGCCCGTAGACAGTCGCTATACCGACTGAGCTACCCGGCCCACACATTACAGAGTGACTAAGCGTAAATATCTTTTTAAGATAAGAAGAAAGTTTTACAGTGTAATAAAAAAGCGGAAATATAATTTCAATTCTAGCACTTTTTGTTTTTCGTAATATCGTTAAATCAGCACGCGCGAATAAATTACAAAATATAACGTTCCAAAGCTGTTACAGTCAACACAGTTCCCAAAATATCGTTATAATTATGTGAAGTGGCAAGGAGCTGGCCCACCATCAACTGGTAGGTTACGATAGCCACTGACGAGTAGACACAATAGAAGCAGAGAGTACAAGGAAAGGTACTTTATCCGACATTTAACAGAAACTATAAAAAGCACATATTAATTGATCAGGAAAAAAAAAATTAGTGTCATGTTATTAAATAAAGAGGACTCCCGATTTATATCAAGGAAGTACTCGTAATAGTTAGGCCAACATCGATATGAGAAATTGGAATGTACAATAACATATTCTGTATAGAAAATTTATGTACTTCTTCTTATATTCAGTAAGAAAGGACAACAGCAGTAACACTGTACTAATGGGGACAAACATGTAATAACTTCTGCTCACACACACACTAATTGTCGGCTTTGCCTTCTTAAGGAGCGACTAGATATGACTGCTGATCTGTCGGAAATCTCTAGTTCCATTAATACACCATGGAAAATTTTAAAATATTTAAATAAATTAGAGAAGCTTGCTGCAAGTTTAAGATATGTGTAAATACTTCGCAACTGCCACTTCCTTGCAAGGTATTCGTTTCATCAAATAATGACAGTCTATTATTTTTCGCTTAATATTGCATCTAATTTCTAAATTAAAATATTTCACAATAAAGAACTAAGGGTTTTACTTATGTCGGACGTCCGAAAATGGATAAAGCAAATAATGTAAAGGTAAAGCTCATCCTAGAATACGCCATTAAAGCCTAGAGAGAGAGTACACGTGTAGCTCTATTCTTCCTTTAACCTCGGCGCTGATGTGTGTGGTCAACATCATCCCTCGGTTGGTGGGTCGGCCCCAGGGTCGGTCTGCACGTGTGCGGAAAATCTCGCCCACACAGGGACTGGATCTCCGGACCGTCCTAGCCATCGAATGTTGCTATACTGATTATGATATCCCAATTGAAAATGTATGTTCCATGCAAATAATTATTAGCTAGTTCGTTTTATTATTTTCAGAACATATTCAATTTTGTCTGAAAATACCCGCGGCCAACATCGTATTAATACTGTAAATCAGCGCACTTCTCTTGAACTAATGTATAAATTGACCTATCTGGCTATAAACGGCGCGTGACTGCGTTACATTAACGAGAATCCGTGTTCTTCCATGTGTTTGAGAAAATGCACTAAACAGCTCACCAGTTCCGAGTAATTTTAAAACAGAATCAATAAGTACGTCAGTCGAAAGTGCTACGTGATTAGTTAAATGGACGTCATAAATTCAAGATTTTCGTTAGTGTATCTGGTTTTCAACGGAAGCATTAGGATTTTTTGTCCTGTGGCGTGACAGGCCAACTTGGGCCTATGCCGTCCTACTGTTGAGGCTTCCAGATCACACATAATTAGACACACACACATACACACACACACACACAGTAAGTAGAACTCCTCTGCTTGAGTCATTAACCCCTTGCAGAGTTTTCTACTTACATGAGACAAAACAAACACAAGAGAAGAACGTCCGTTTCCTCAGCGGGATTCGAAACCGCAATCCTAGCAATCTAGCTCCTTCAGAACTACTCCTTAGACCGCATGGCTACGGGGATCGCCAGCATTAAGATTACACCACATGAGTAACCGCTGCTGGACACAGTGGTCAAAACAAATTAAATTTTAGAACATCCATCAGGACGAGAGGATTTCCGTGAAGTCTAAGATAGAGAAACAACGGTGAGATAGCCTTCCTTGGCCACAAATACTGGTGCGAAGGAATAATGTCATAAAACCCTCAAATTACAAGTGTGTGGAGTTTATGTTGACAGGATAGCGCGGTGATGTGGGAGTTGTTACCAGCTACGTTGGTAGCAGTGGTAATGGGTAGCGACGTGTAGAATTACGGGGCGAAGTGAAGTGCAAAGGCTTCAAAATGGATTTGGTGTCACGTCTGCGTCCTAAAGTCCATCATTTCTTGTGAAGTTAGAGGCTGTCATAAGCCGTCAGTACCTATAAGAGCTAACTGCTAAGGCTAGAAGTATGGCTGCCGACAGAAGACGCAACATTCAAAAGTTCGACTACTTTTCCCTTATAAAAAAGTAAGAAGGTAAGATTAGTGTAATGTACGTATGACCACAGATGACCGGTTAATATAATGCCTATTTAAAATACATAAAATAGAGAAAAGTGAAGGATTTTTACGTTCACAGTCATGCGATTCTCAAACCTCACATTTACTTCTTTTCTTTTCCACGGAGATGATTTTCAAGCCCATTTAAAGTATAAGATACTTTCAAAACTCAATTAACCCTTTGATGCCTAAAGACCCCTATAGTGGTCGTGCCGCACCGCTAACCTCTAAACGTTGCATTTTATATATTTATTCAACAAATACAGGTACTGAATATTTTAAAATGGTATATACTGTCCGTTTTCTTTCTCTTCAAAATTCATAATTCTAACGTATTTGGTTCCTGCTTTATTCATATTTTATATACAGTGTGTGCTAAAATTTCAAAAAATAATTCCGGCGCCAAAAGGTTAAGCAAATAAAACTATTCTTTTTAACTCAGTTTAGAATTGTTATAAGCAAATTATTTATCGATACATCAAAGAGTTCTGAGCAGTAGACGTTTGCGAAGCCAGTCAAATGGGAATCCATCTTGTTAGGAACAGAGGTGACATATCATCTGAAATTACTGGGCTGAACTGGGAGCTGAAAAACTTTCCAAATTGTTTTCTCAGCCGGCACTCGAGAACCTATCCATCACTCTGCCTGTCGGATCTACTTGCCAGATGGAGAGAAGTCAGAGGCAGGGTGGTCATGACTTAGAGAAAAGCCAATCGCTTTGGATCAGACGAAATTCTAAGACGTATGTGAGAGAAGCTTACAAAATAATCGGACGATTGAAACTTTCATCTAAGAGTGAAGTCCCCAGTTTGCGTCCATTCGACTTAAGAAATTGTGTTTTTGTTTTAAGTTTCGAAAGTAATTTTCTGTTGAATTTGATCACAATTTCTGCACACAACTGAGAATATCTGGTATGCATTACATTATCTTAAGGTATTACAACACACCGAAACATAATTTACTAATGTGTTTTCTTAATAAACAAAACTTCATAAGTACGAATCGATAACGAATTGCTTCAATATCTCATACCTGTACATCTTGCGAGAAATGTCCCGTGTCTTCTGTTTCTTTTACTGGTCCAGTGCCGCTAGATATCTGCTGCCCGCGGCACACGTGTGATACTGTTCTTTCGCCAAAAATTGTAAAATTAGAATAGAAAATTAAAAATTGAAATAAGAGGACACTTACTGTTAAATATAGCGCTTTAGTGTATACAATATCGGGAAGCAGAAAGGTTATAAAGTGTTGCCAAAAATGTTAATTTAGAAGATATTAAAGTGAATAAAGAGCACAATTAGCAAGTTCAGCAAAACAGTGCTCTTCCAGCTTGGTACGAACTTCATTGGAACTCACTCCCATTCCTAGCCTTGTGTTTATAAGAAACACATTTAAAAGGTTTTGATACTTAATTTCCAGTTATTTTAATCATTTTTATATGAACAATCTCTCGTACAAAGTCTACGACACACTAGGCTGAAGGTTTGAAAATTGCTACACGAGAGACTATGTTGAGTCACCTCGCTTCTCTATTCAAATATACAGTATATTTAAATGTTTCGTTAATAAGGCAGGCACCAGTTATTAGTTCAAGTGAGTATGCCTATATACACTGTGACTTGTTTTTAGAGTTACTGTAGTTTATCGACTGGTTAGGCAATTATTTATTCGTCACTCAGTCGCTAAATTGTATCTTACCATGCAAACAAGGTTGCTGAATCTCAGTATATTAAGAAAAGAACTATAGACCTGTTGTTATGCACACTAAGAGTAGAAAAATTTCGATAACACTGAAGATCAGGGCGCAGCACGAATTACACTGTGGGCTCCTCAAAGCTGTCTCGCGTGCATGTTTCCTTTCACATAGCACTATAGGTTTTATAACGTGTCTGTCAAATTTTCACCCTAGCTCATGCCTGCCCATACTTTAACTTTATTACCGCCAAATGTTCACCCTAGGTCATGCCTGCTCATGCCTTAACTTTACAACAAGTGTTACATATAAAATTTGTTACATACAGGTTTCTAACAGCACTTCCATAATTCGATTTATCTCAATAGACGTTTTTTGTATTTAAGTTATTGACGCTCTCAGTACGTCACAACGCGGAATATCTGGACAACAGCAACTTGAAAGTAAGTGAGGCGCAGAGACAGTGTCTTAAGTGAAGGAACCGTCACAGAATTTCTGTGTAGGTACTGGATAAAATCACCAAAGTCGAAGTCAGGGTAGTAGATGTCCCGTCCTAGATTCGAAAAGGGCTTCAACCGGTCGAAGCGTTACCACCTGAGCCAATGTGTTTGAGCCAAGGAATTATGCAACAAGTTCTAAAGGCGTAAATAAAACAGTGACATATGTCCATTTAACTTAAAAGGCAAGTAGATTACAGACTGAAAAGAAAGAAAGCATAATACAGAACACCCAAACTTTCGACTTAAACCCTTGTTTCAAGAGTAGGTAATTATATCTAATCATTTCAATATTTCTTAGTCGTTTTGATAAGTCACCGCGCACGTTTAAGGTTTCATTTTTCAGTCTGATTCAGTTTAAGTTTAGAACTAAACTGTCGCAGCTGGACATTCCAGGCTCTTTGACTTGTACAATTCATATAAGCGTTAAGGAGCACGTACAGGTCTGCGGCTGGCCGTGTGTGACCAGAGTCAGACAAAGTCTGATTCAAAGTGGATGCAACGTAACATGAATGTGTAGACCCCTGCTGTAACGAGCCAATTCACTGGCAAGCTACTTCAGAATTTTATTTCTGCCATGTTTCAGAAGTAAGAAAAAATAAGCAAGAGTGGCAGCAGTTGTAGACAGTCTTGGAATTTGATGAGTTTGATAATAATGTAATTCTTAAGCCGGTAAGCAAAAAAAAAAAAAAAAAAAACAATTTGGCACTCACAAGCCTAATAGATCACGTCCAGTATAATGAGCACATATGAAAAGTATAGTTTATTAATCTATTTACCTACAATGCTTTGCAAGTAAGAACATTCATGTAGTAAACCAGCATGTTTTCTATACTATCCGTTCGTTATGGCCATTCTCTAGTCTAAACAACATACCAACGAATGTTATTCCAAATATCTCTTGTTGGCCACCAAATAAAGAACAGTTTTACGGACGAAGTACCGCATTTGTGGGTCAATAATAAATAAGTTACTACGTAAAAGGAATATACACAATAAAACTTCATAAGGAGATAATATTATGAAGCTATTCCTTTGCACCCAAAGTAGGTAATGAGAAAGTGGAAGTAAAGCTCAATTAATTCTTATCAACGGAACTAGATTGAAATTAGTGGTCGGCTTCATACTTCTGCCGTTTTACCCTGTGGGAAAGAGTATGATCTATTCACTCAAGTAAAGTCTATGCGAACCTCACATCCTGTAGGGACGTTTCACACTATCGGGCAACGGATGATATTATTCATCGGCCGTCTGTCCTGTAGGTTAAACACTACGCCGACTGAGCTATTCCGATTCCATTTTAAGGAGTTATGCAGTTCTTGATGGTAACCTACCCCCTTGACAGTAAAATTAAGATCCTGAATATTAATAAAATCATCCATGTACACATCGATACCCTAAGTAGGATTAGAAGCAGCAATGAACAACAATAAATCGAAACACATAAAATCACAACATACAATAAAGATTATGTCGAGTTTCTAGCCCACAAAATTTGAAACATCTTTTATTAAATGTATACATTTACTTACAGACTGTACAAATTATTGGTCAAAGAACACCAGGAGGGATCTGTGATAATCTTTACACACTCACAGTTGTTAAATCACGAGAAAATTACTGGCATATTTAAAGTAATATTCTGACAAGTATAATCTCGCACACACAAAGTATAAAAATATTTCCTCAGCATTAAACAGTAAAGTATAAAATTTTTAGGATTTATTTAGACTTGTTACTGTTGTCTCCACCTGTAAAAAAAAGAAAATCGTCTTCTAAGACGTGAAAGTGTGAGGACTAGTACACATGTGCAGACGTATTAGAAGAAAAGGGGGGCCGTCATTATAGAGGCTGTAGGATTCAAATAAACATAAGTATATAGTTACAAAATGTAAGTAATCATAATCCAGAAGACACTTACCTACAAATTCGTGCCGTAAAAACATTTAATCGACATTTTTAAAATATTTCTACTGTTTGATTTTGGTCACTGCAAAACCAAAACATATCACCAAAGCTAAAATACGTAGAAAACAAGTAACGGAAGGATTCAATATAAAATTAATAATCGATACGACTACACAAGAGTAGAAGAACAGCCACATAATTACGTCATACTTATCGCATATATAAAGACTGATGGAATGACTGGCAGGTCAGCCCATGCATTCAATATAAATTCTTTTTCACTAAATTGGAAAACGTCAAAAACTGATGCTGCATATCAATCGTGCGGGAAATTACAAGTTGTGTGATGCGACTAAAATGAACTCTGTGGCAGAATGATAGATTGGCTCCTTTGTAACCATCGAAGTGATAACATATCCTTTATGACTTGTAAGTTTCGGATCCTAGTAGAACCGTAATAGGTTAGTAGGGAAAAGCTAATAGATAAATAGATTAAGATGGTGTAGCTTCTGTACTTTCATTTGTTAATTACTTAACAGTATTTTATGAACTACATAGGACATGGAAGAGTTCAGGCAATACAATGATGGTGGCTGGACAGCCGGGGAAACGGGGTTCTATTCCTGAAGAGAGCAGACCTTTTCTCTTCTTTCTCTGTCCAGACAAACTCTGGATCCTATTCAGTTTCCTACCCATTGGCCAAGAAATACCAACAATCATAATACGAAGTTCAATCTCTGTTTATGTGTGTGTGTGTGTGTGTGTATGTGTATGTGTCTGCCACTATTATCGGAGCATCAGAGCTGTTTCAGAAATATATATATTTTTTAATCCAGTTCCCCACATGTCCTTTACGGACTTCGTGGTCTTCCCTCCTGGGCATGGCAGAAGTGTAACCGACTTCTCAGGCTGGGACGCCCATGAGACGCGGCTACGTTGTCCCGATGAAGTGAGTGGTGATATAGGTGGATGTAGTGCCAGGAGGGCCCTTAAACCTAAATTCTACTAACCTACCCGGAACATGGTCACCGCGGGAATCCTCCCCTTCAGGGAAAATTCCCACGGTAGAACCGGGAATCGAACCCGGGACCTCATGATTAGTAGTCAGAGACTCTGACCACTAGACCACGAGGCTGGTCTGTT
>Ga0123355_10020605_pt1 | contig 10538 bp, 6 predicted proteins | sample TergutEmb28metaG_3_FD_89872 | JGI IMG/M metagenome (GOLD analysis project Ga0123355, IMG submission 89872) | Embiratermes neotenicus P1 segment gut microbial communities from Petit-Saut dam, French Guiana - Emb289 P1 | ecosystem: Host-associated > Arthropoda: Insects > Digestive system > Gut ... | reverse complement strand
GCCGCCGCCGGTTACGGATGCCACGCCGGTTGCCTCGTTTCTCATAATCCGGCCATAGGTAAGCACATCACCCGTGACGCCGGGCAGCATCTCAAACAACGCCCCGCCGGCAGCAGAAACCCCACCGCCGCTTACGGCTGTGTTGCCCAGCCCTGTGGCTGTATGGCCTATAATGCCGCCGCTCATAGTAAAAATACCGTCTTCTATAACATGCACGCCGCCGCCGTTGGCCCTGGCTTCGTTGTTGTAAATATCGCCTCCGGTCATAGCAAATGTACCGTGTGCAATGCCCGATAATGGGGCAATGATAGAGTATGCGTTTGCGGACTCGATAAACTCGGTACATATTAAGCTGTAAAGCCAGCCTGATTCGGGACCTATTGAAATTACACCATTTGCGCCATCTTCACAGGTACAGTCACCTACGATATGGAGGCGCCCCCCACATACCGGGCAATGTTCGTGTCCGCCGCGCACATGCACGCCGCCGCCGTTGTCGGCCTCGTTGTCTACAATACGGCCGCCGGTCATAAGAAAATGACTCGGCCCAGGTAAATGGGCATCGGGTGGGTGCAGCATCTCCCCGACCCATGCGCCGCCGCCAGCCTGATTCACAAGGTTGAGGTTGTGATTGCTGACTGTCCCGCCATGCATCTCTATCCGCGCGAAGGCAATAGCGGCTATGCCGCCGCCGCCCAAAGCAGGTGCGCCTGATATTTGCCTTATTCTGTTATTGGTGATTAAGCCGTCTTCAAAAATAAACAACCCTTGATTGTATGCCAGCACGCCGCCGCCAATTATACCGTTGTTGTTTTCTATAATGCCGCCCTTCATAGTAAATACACCATTGTGGCGTGCAGCCACGCCGCCGCCGCCACTATCGGGGCCTAAACCCGTGAGAGCTGCGTCGTTATCATATATATGCCCATCGTACATTATGAAGCGGGCATCACCCATAACGGTTACACCTGCGCCACTCCATGACTGGGCCGTGTTGCGGGTAATTAGGCCGTTATACATATAAAAACGGGCATAGTACCCAGCAGCCAGCACACCACCGCCGCTTGCCACCCCGGCTGTGCTGCCAATAGCCCACCCGTCGCCCCTGTTAGCAGAAATTGTTCCGCCGTGCATTGTAAAGGTTACATAGTCGTCTGCCGAGAACCCATAGACTATTACCCCGCCGCCTGCACGGCTATAGTTGCTGCTTATAACCCCGGCATACATATCAAAGCTGCTGTTTGCGCCTGCAAGATATACACCGCCGCCTTGGGCAGAGCTGGATAATTGTCCAGCGGATATGGATGTAGATGGAGTCGCGTTGCCTGTTATTGTGCCGGAGCTGTTGCCTGCCCCGGTTTGCATTATAAAACTGGCACCGTCCACTATGGCTACGCCGCCGCCGTACAAAGCACGGTTAGAAGAAACCGATGATGGATTAGCGGTTGGGGCACCAATAGTGCCGCCTGTCATGGTAAACACGGCATTGCTGCCTGTCATGCGCACCCCGCCGCCTTGTATGATATCGGTTACGCTTGGATGAGGCTGCATACGGTTATCGCGTATAACCCCGCCTTCCATATCAAAAACGCTGTTGTTCATATTTACACCGCCGCCGTAATAGGCGCGGTTAAGCTCTATCAGACCGCCTGTGCGCATGGTTAGGCTGGCAGCGCCGCCAACATCTATACCACCGCCGGTTTTAGCGCTACTGGCCCCATAAATGCCGCCGCCATATTCTGCCGTATTGTTTCGGACAGTAGACGCAATTTCTAAAACAAACTCCGCGCCATGCCCGCCGTAGAAGTTATCGTATGGGCCGTCCATGCCGCCGCCAAGATATATCCCGCCGCCTCTTACGGCTTGGTTATTTTCGATTACACCGCCCGTCATCGTAAATGTGCCGGGGTCCCTTCTTGGGTGGCCAGTCTCAACATGTGCTACACCGCCGTGTACAAATACACCGCCGCCGCCTTGTGGTATATCACCATCCGGGCAGTAGGTGTTATTGCGGATTGTACCGTTAACCATTGTAAATGACGTAGGCCCCCATATCCCTTGGGACATTGCCACCTGCGGGTTAATGCCTACGCCGGCACCGTAATTGGCCCTGTTGTAGCGTATTTGGCCGTTGGTCATGACAACAGTACCGCCGCCTCCGCCGGTGTTGATATACACGCCGCCGCCTTCGTCTGCGGTATTGTACTCGATATACCCACCGTTCATGGTAAACAACCCGCCATAAAGGCCAACGCCGCCGCCGCCAAGGACACCATGTACGCCTACGGCTGCCATGCTTACCGTGTTATCCCTTATATAGCCGCCGTTCATGATAAATTGCGAGGCATTGCTTTGCGCTGTGCCCGCAACAAAGCGGCCCAAAAGCAGTACACCTGCGCCGTTTAAAATAAACTCGCCTGTGCTGCCTTCTGTCCTGTTTCCGCTAAGCACATTGCCCTCTATGACGCCGCCATTCATGGTAAATGTACAAAATTGGTGTATAAACACACCGGCGCCGCCTGCGCGGAATATCCCGTTGACTCCGCTTCTGGTGGCGTATGCGGTATTGCCTCTGATGGCACCGTTGTGCATAACAAAAGTGGACTCAAATGTCTCGTTAGCGCCCACATGTACACCTGCCGCAGTGCCGTTGGAGCTTGCGTTAACACCGGGGGATGCAGTGCGGAAAGTACGGTTTCTTCCAATAAGACCGTTATACATGACCAAGTGCCCGCCCTGCCTGATGTGTATACCGCCGCCCCAGCCTACCGTGCTTATATTGTCCACAACTTCGCTGTCATAGTGCATATATACACGGGCACCGCCGTGGTCATAACCCGCGGCCATGCCGCCTGCTGCTTCTATACCGGCACCCACGCCCCCGCCAACATTGCCTACCCCGGTGAATGTGCCATAGTACGTGCCCGCAAATGTGCCGACAATGGCAGCATTATTAGACCATGCGTTGCGCGCAACTGTAGCGCCTCGCGTCAGTACAAGCCTTGCCCCGCCAAACCTGGGCACCTGCGGGGTCGACGTTGGCACGCCCCCAACATGCACCCCACCGCGGTTAAAGCCCGTAAGGGTAGTAGAAGTAACACCGCCGTCCAATATGATATGGCTAAGCGTTAGGGTAGACCCGTCACGCACAACAAAATGCCGCCCGGTGTACGCGTGGCCGGCCGGTTGAGGGCTGGCCCCTTCAGGCGCTGCCCACAATATATAGCGGTCTAGCGCGGGATCGCGCAAGTGGTCGGTAGGGCTGTTATTGATATTTGTGCCGCTGCTTGTGACTATGATATTGCGCCCATCAGATATTACAACCGTAGGCATTGTGTCTTGGTCGCCTGTCACGCTTATAACATGTACCGGGCCAAAGCCCGGCGGGTTAAGGGCGGCATTCCACTGGGCAATGGTTGCGTTGGGCGGCAGGTTTGCCTGTGTCCACCCGCCGGGCAGCCCTGTAACCGAAGCGGGCATGATGCCGATAAAACTGTTATCGTTCCACGTATGGTTAACGGATATGTTTATGCCAATAATCCGGCCATATTCATCCGCAATATTGTTTACCTGGTGTGTCCAACCATAGGGCATACTAATGCCAATGCCGCCATAAAAGCTGGCCGGCAGCTGCATGTGCAGGTAATCGCCGTCAAGCACAACACCCGGGGTCACCCCCGGTTGGTCTGTGCTGACATTGCCGTCGTTGTCAATTGATATGTTAATGGACGCGCCGCCCACAGGCCCAAATGATGCGGGTGCGTCACCGGCGTACCCGCCGGCCTCGTATGTATGCAAATACCCCGGCCCGTAGCTTATGTATCCATGGCCGTCAAAACTTTCGCCGACTTCGTACCCGTCCAGCGCAAATACAGCAATAACCGCCACAAGTGCAAGCACCGCAAGCAACGCTAATATCCTTAGCCTTGCTGCCATTGCGGTCGCCAACGGCTTGATATGCATCTTTATATATTTCATATCATCTGCCTCTCTATGTACATTCTATTAAGCAAATGCAAAAATGGTCCGCAGCTAAAATGCTGCAGACCATATTAATGTATACCTAATTGTTTGTTTTTTCAACTGTATTTCTCTTACAATTATGTTTCATAGCCCGCCATTTTAATTATTATCTTATGGGAACAGTAAATGACGTGATAACTCTATCCGCACCTGCTTACCGCACATGTCTCCCCCGTAATAACCCCGCGTAGAGCGTAGTTTGTGATATACATACGAGTTAAACCAAGCGTCGGTCACATCCATCTCAACCCGGCGTGGTGAACTTACTCCGTCCTCACCTGGGCGTAGGCCTATGACGGACAAACCATCATAGATGCGGGCATCAACAAAGAGACGCGACATGTAAACCCCTTCGGGCGGGAGGAATTTTTCCTCCGGCACGGCAAGTTTTATTGTTGGGAAGCCGCTGTCACGCACAGTCTGTTGTGTTACATCACAAATGACAAAAAATGAGTCACCCAGCAAGCGTTCTGCTTCGGATAGCCTGTATGAGGATAGCAACTCGCGTATTAAAGATGTGCTGGTTTTATCCGCGCCGCTTTTGGCAAAATCATCACCATTTTGGTGGACACCGTGGTGTGGCATCACATGAACTTGCGCGTTATACCCCTTTGCCGCCTGCCGCAAAGTGTCGGTAGTGCCAATGCGCTTATGCCCAAAGCGGTAATCTTCACCAACTACAACAATTTTCGCCTGCAATTCCTCAAAAATTTTGCGGCAAAAATCCTTCGGGGACAACGCCGCAAAACTGTGGCCAAACTGGTACTCCAACAGGTAGTCCACACGCTGCTCACGCGCCAGATGCTCGCGCTCAAGACGGGTATACAGCGGCTTGTAACTTGGGTCAAACAACACGCGGTACGGGTGAGGTTCGAATACAACAAGTGCGGTGGCAAGGCCCGGCTGCGCCAGCTTCTTCATCTCGGAAATAAGCGCCCTGTGCCCTATATGGATGCTTTCAAACTTGCCCATGGCCAATACGCATGGCTTTGGCATGTGTATGTTATTGCCGGATAATATTGTCATAGCATAACCTCCGCACGCAGCTTGTCTGCGGCTGCATCAACCGCAAATAGCCCAATAATCCCATCCGGGCCATGCAGCCATACTTTGCCCCCATCTTCGCAGGGTGTGGGCAATTCTACTAAAGAATATGGCAGCGGGTTCCCGTTTTTGGCCATGGCAAGCCCTTCCGCAAGCACATAGGCCCGTGGGAAAGCCAGCACTTTTTCTACCGGCAGTATAATATCAGAAAGGCTGCCATCCTCGGCGGCCTGTTTTATTTGCGAAAGTTTATAAGCCGTATCCACGTAAAAAGCGCCGCTGCGGGTACGCAAAAGTGACCCCATGGCCGCGCCCGTACCCAAGGCCTCGCCAATATCCATACACAGGCTGCGGATATACGTCCCTTTGGAGCATGTTACGTCAATGGTAAAACTATTATTTCCCGGACAATATCCCAATACTTTTATATCTGCAATGGTTATTGCCCGTGGCTTACGCTCTACAGTCTGCCCCTTGCGGGCCAAGTCGTACAACTTCTTCCCGCCTACTTTTAGCGCGGAGTACATAGGCGGCACTTGCATCTGCGGCCCGCGAAACCTCTCTACGGCCTTTAAAATTGCACCCTCGTCAAACTCCACAGGCGGCCGGCTTAGCACCTGGCCGGTCATATCTCCCGTGTCGGTTGTTATGCCCAGTATCACTTCTGCTACATATGACTTTTGCTGCCCGGTAATCATATCTGCAAGCTTAGTCGCCCGCCCCAGGCATATGGGCAGCACGCCCTCTGCCTGCGGGTCAAGGGTGCCGGTATGCCCCACCTTGCCCCCGGTAAGTTTGCGCACAATGGCAACTACGTCGTGAGAAGTATACCCTGCCTCTTTGTAGACATTAAAAAAGCCCAACATGGGCGTCAACTCCTTTGTTACTTTTCCGGTTTTTCCAAAATCATCACAGCCGATGGGTATGCTCTGTATTATTCCTTTGAACATAACAAAAATAAAGCGCCATGGATGCCCCTACAAGTAAAACCAGTAATGAAACATTCCTGACCGCCTGCCCATAGTACAACATATTCATCACTGTAATAGTATCGGCTACTTGCTCAGTCCCTGCTTCCCAAAGCATATAGCGCAAATTAAAATGCTGCGAGATACGATCCACAACTGGCCGCAATATAGCCACAAACACAACGGATACTATAGAAACGGTGTTAAGCTGTATGGCGCAATCATCTTCGTTTGCCATAATCCTCACGAAGCATAATGTAAGCACGCCATGGCAAGCCAATATCATAGCAACAGTTACTATAAAGATAGCAGATGGCATTATGAACATTGTATTATGCGAAAACCAGAAAATATTTCTTAACGGGATTTGAAAAAAAGTAAGCATCGCCATAACAAAAATACTAGCTACATGCAGTACAAAAGCGGCTTGTACAAGCCTTCTAATTGGTTTTAGCCTAAAATCCCGCGGCACATGAAACCCATAAGCTTTATTATCATCCTCGCTATGTGTCAGCATGTGCTTCCGCCCCCAATTCCCGCTCAAATATCTCTAAAACCTGCCGCAGCACATCATCAATTGTACCAACCATTGTACACCCGGCAGCCATCCTATGCCCGCCCCCGCCAAGGGAAGCAGCCACCTGCCCAACATGCAGCCCACGCGACCGCATACTCACTTTGATTTTCCGCTGATGCTGAGCAGCTCCGGGTAAAGCACCATCATTCGCATCCACATTGTCAGAAGGCGGCAAATCAATAGTCATCATGCCCCCGTCTTTCACTGCCTGGTGCCGCTCATACAAAAACAACGCAACCTCTGCGCCCCTGGTATTCATCAAATACTCAACAACAGAATCCATGTCCGAAGAATCTGCCCCAACGCTTTCAAGCATCTCACGGGTCATATGCGTATAAACAATGCGCCCGTCGCAAGCCAAGCGCGCCGCCTCAAGCGCAAGCCCAAAAGCCTTAGCCGCCTCAAAACTGTGCCTGTGCAGCATCTCGCTGTAAATATCCGTAAACGGTATCCCCGTCTCCATAAGCTTGGCGGCAACCTCCATCGTGGAGCGGCCAGTGGACGAATACCTAAATCCTCCGCTATCTCCTACAATACCGGAATATATTGCTGTTGCAATATCGGCGTCAACATCTGTAATCGCCTCAATAATGCCAAAAACCATCTCCGCCGTGGAAGACGCGGTCGGGTCTATAAAATTATACTGTGCAAAGCCTGTATTAGTCTCGTGATGGTCTATACAAACCGTGGTTTGCGCACGGTCAAACACCGCTTTGGACGCGCCAAGCCTTTCCGCATCCGCACAGTCCATGGCTATAAAAACATCACAAGAAAGGGCCTCAAGGGCCCCATGGTACAAATACTTCCGTCCGGGGATAACACGGTACTTAGCCGCGTAAGGCTCAAGCACCACCACGGCTTTTTTCCCAAGCTTACCAAGGGCCATTGCAAGCCCAAGGCATGAGCCTATTGTATCCCCATCCGGCCCGGTATGCCCGGCAATTACGAAGTTATCGCGGGTTTTTATCAGCTCAACTATCTGTTCCACGGTTAACCTCGTCTATAAGCCGGCGCATACGCATCCCGTATTCGATAGAATCGTCAAAGACCAGAGTAATCTCCGGCGTGACGCGCAAGTTAATAACCTCTGCAATCCGCCGCCGTATAAACCCTGTGCCGCTTTTTAGGGCTTCCATGGTGCCGGCCTGCTTGTCCTTATCCCCCAAGACGCTTACCCAAATCTTGCAATACTTCATATCGCTGGTAGTTTCGGCACGCATAACGCTTACTACAGAGCCTATGCGCGGGTCACTCATTTCGGAGCGTATTACCTCCGCCGTAACCCGCGCTATCTCGTCGTTGATGCGTGTCAGCCTTGTGCTGTTTCGCTTCACCTTGGGACTTCCTCCATTATAAAGGCTTCAATCTTGTCGCCTTCTTTTATATCGCTGTAATTTCTGAATACCATACCGCACTCGTACCCGGCGTTGACTTCACGAGCGTCGTCTTTAAAGCGGCGCAGTGTGTCAAGATGCCCGTCGTAAATCACGCGCCCGTCACGGACAATGCGCACCTGGGCGGCGCGGGTGACTCTGCCGTCTGTGATATAACAGCCCGCAATTGTGCCGATGGAAGACGCTTTGAATATCTGGCGGATTTCTGCGTGGCCTATGACCTTCTCCACAAATTCCGGGTCAAGCATGCCCTTCATAGCTGCGCTTATGTCGTCTATCGCGGAGTAGATTACGCTGTACGTACGTATGTCCACACCTTCGGACTCTGCAGTGGATTTGGCGCTCGTGTCCGGCCTTACGTTAAAGCCGATGATTATCGCGTTTGAAGCAGACGCAAGCATTACGTCAGACTCGTTGATTGCGCCAACGCCCGTATGGATAATCCTTACGCGCACTTCCTCGTTGGTGAGTTTATCCAAGCTGCCCTTGAGCGCCTCGACAGAACCCTGTACGTCGGCCTTGACAACAATATTTAAGTCCTTAACCTGCCCGGCCTGTATCTGGCTGAACAAATCGTCCAAAGATACTTTGCCTGCGGCTTTTATCATGCTTACACGGCCCTTGGCTACAACAGTTTCTGATAGCTGGCGGGCCTGCTTGTCGTTTTGCGCGGTGTAAAGGATATCGCCGGTTGCGGGTACTTCCGCAAGGCCAATAATCTCTACCGGCATAGACGGGCCGGCCTCGCTTAGGCTGCGCCCGCGGCTGTCTGTCATAGCACGTACTTTACCGTAACATGCGCCTGCAACTATGGAGTCGCCTGTCCTAAGTGTCCCGCTTTGCACAAGCACGGTTGCTACCGGGCCGCGGCCTTTATCCAGCTTGGCCTCGATGATACTGCCCCTTGCAGGCTTGTTGGGGTTGGCACGAAGCTCCCGCATTTCTGCTGCAAGCAGTATCATTTCAAGGAGTTGGTCAATGCCGGTTTTTTGAATGGCGCTTACGGGTACGGTTATCGTCTCGCCGCCCCAGTCTTCGGATTGCAGGCCGTGTTCTGTCAGCTCCTGCTTTACGCGGTCGGGGTTGGCGCCGGGTTTATCCATTTTGTTTATTGCTACTATAATTTCAATGCCAGCTGCCTTGGCGTGGTTTATTGCCTCGATAGTTTGAGGCATAACACCGTCATCCGCGGCTACAACAAGTATGGCGATGTCTGTAACCTGCGCACCGCGCATACGCATTGCCGTAAACGCCTCATGGCCGGGTGTATCCAGGAATGTGATGGCCTTGCCGTTAATGGAAGTGCTGTACGCACCAATATGCTGGGTTATGCCGCCCGCTTCGGAAGCTTGCACGTTTTCGCTGCGGATTGCGTCAAGCAAGGACGTTTTGCCGTGGTCTACATGGCCCATTACAACTACTACAGGTGGGCGTGGCAGTAGGTTGGCTTCATCGTCCGGCTCATTTGAAAACGCCGCTTCGAATGCGTCTACCTCTACATATTCTTCCACAAGCACGTTAAATGTCTCGGCCACCAAAGAAGCGGTATCGAAGTCTATTACCTGGTTGGCAGTGGCCATAACGCCTTTTTTCATAAGGATCTTGATAATGTCGGCGTTGGAACGATGCAGCTTTTCGGCCAAGTCGCGTATCGTGATTTCCGGCGCTACGGTGATTTCCGTAATTACCGGCATGACTACCTTGGGCATAATCTTCTTTACTGGGGCGGGCTTGCTGCGGCCCCTGCGGTCCATGCCTTGGCGGTTTTCTTTGAAATCGGAATCTTTTTTGTCCTTTTTGGCTGTGCGGGCCTGCACGCTTTTACCCCATTGGGCTTTTCTTTCATCCTTGGTGGGGTCGGTCTTTTTAACGTCTGTACGGCCAACCGGGCCGCGCGGTGCGCCGGGCCTTGGCGGGCCTCCCGGACCTCTGCCGCCCATAGGGCCGCCGGAGGCCGGGCCGCGCCCACCCATTGGCGAGCCGCCTGGCCCTCTTTGACCGCCGGGGCCGCGAGACCCATCCGGACGCGGGCCATAGTTAGGCCTTGTGCCATCCGGGCGCGGGCGGTTTTCGTATGGAGGCCTTGAGCCGTCTTGACGCGGGCCATAGCTTGGCCTTGAACCATCCGGGCGTGGGCGGTTTTCGTATGGCGGCCTTGAACCGTCCGGCCTTTGGCCATAGCTTGGCCTTGTGCCGTCCGGGCGCGGGCGGTTTTCGTATGGCGGCCTTGAACCGTCCGGCCTTTGACCGTAGCTCGGCCTTGTGCCGTCGGGGCGTGGGCGGTTATCGTAGCTTGGTCTACCGTCAGCGCCGGGCCTTGGCGGACGCCCGTCACCATGGAGCCGCCCATCTCTGGGTGGGCGCTGACCATCCCTTGGGGGACGCTGGCCTTCTGTGCGTACCGGAGCCGCCCCGGATTGCTGCGTATTTATCGGTGTTTGTACTGTTCTATCTGCCGGAGGTGTTGCATCGGGTGAAGCGGCCGCCGGTGATGCCATACCTGCCGGGGCCGATTGGGAATCTGCGGCAGTT
>Ga0123355_10020603_pt1 | contig 10538 bp, 4 predicted proteins | sample TergutEmb28metaG_3_FD_89872 | JGI IMG/M metagenome (GOLD analysis project Ga0123355, IMG submission 89872) | Embiratermes neotenicus P1 segment gut microbial communities from Petit-Saut dam, French Guiana - Emb289 P1 | ecosystem: Host-associated > Arthropoda: Insects > Digestive system > Gut ... | reverse complement strand
GGGGTTCGCCCCCCCCCCCCCCCCCTCCAAAAAAAAGAGAGAGAGAGAGCTAGATGCTGGGAGGGCCTTGGAGTTGGTCTGGAGAGGTATGGACATGAATGATAAGACTGCAATGGAAATGTCAGATGATCGAAAATGTTAGTATGAAACCTCAAAACAAAAGGAATAACAGTAATAACTGAAGATGCCTTCCATACTATATTTGTCTTTCAATCTGTTAGTGAAGGATTCTTATTTACATAAAGTAGTTACATGTAACACTTTTATCACTCTAAATGCATTAACAAATAAATAAAATTGTGTTTACAGACTTCATATATTGCCAATCCTGGGTTATTAGTGAAGGAAAAACATCATCACATATGGGGTTTCCATCAACTGGTACTGTAAATAGCAAAGCTAAAGATCATCCCATGACATAGCTATGCAGCACATAGGGGAGGATGTGGTATAGCTCCAACCCATTTGTTACTCAGCACTAGGAGGTGGGTGGTCAGCACCACACTCTAGCTGCTTTAGCCCCGAGAAAGACCTGGTACCCATTGTCAAAGAGGCTGGGTGGGACTCAGGGATGATCTGGATGGCACAGAAAATCTCACGTCCCATCACGATTTGATCCCTGGACTGTCCAGCCAGTAGTGAGCTGCTATACCGAATATGATGTCCTGGCCACTATTGTACACAATATACACACTTATTTTTATGAGACTGTAAGGAAGAAATGAGCTACCAGTCTCATTACTAATATACGCAATCAATGCAAGCATCAAATTCAGTCAGCTGTAGATGGCCTGACACCTTTCCTGAGTTTGGACCAAATTCCTATGAACTGGTTCTGATTATATGAGTAGTTCGCATGGAACATCCTCATCACCCTAGAGTACTGCAAAAATTCTACCTTCATTTCCTAAAGAGTTACAGCTATAAAAATAACGGACAGTTGCATACACACATACACAATCTTTTTCTCTCTTTCTCTCTGTTGCCTGCTCTCGCAATGGCCTATGGATCAGCAGTTGGAAAACATATGTTGGTGGTATGGATGGAGTAGCATTTTTTTCGAGGTGCAACAGCCCAGCTTGGGCCTAGGCTGCCTCATTGTTAAGGTTTCTAGATTACACACAATTAGACACACACACACACAAACCTAGTAGGTTGTCCCTGAATGAGTAACCAGCCTGTTGTAGAAGCCACCACCTACACAACACAAAACAAACACTCTTGCCCTCAGCAGGATTTCAACCTCTGATACCAGCAACCAAGCAGCTTCATACCTATGCCTTAAAACTGCATGCCCACTGGGAATGGCAAGTAGCATACTAGCAGCAGTTAATATCTAGTTGGCAATGAACTCTGGGATGTTCTGGAAGGATACTTCTGTATAAGCAAGAATATCTGAACTTAAATCATTAAACCTTTGCTATGACAAGCATTCTCAGTGAACCCAGAATCATATATTTCAGCTCTGTACTTACCAAATCTTCTTCACCTACACGAACAAACAAAGGATGTTCTAGAAAATGTTTCACCATCCACTCATGTAGATCCTCTACATCTGTTACAGTGTACACAAGAGCCTAGAAATGAACGCAGTAAACTCTGTCACTTAATTATGAAGAAGTAATATGAGTCCCACAATTCAGTAATGAACACATGTCTTTCCTGGGAAGCCAACAGCCATTCACATACTCAAGTGGTTCCCTGCTTTCTTGACACTGAAGTTGCATTACCACATTCACAGTATCCCATTATAGGAACCTATCATCAACCCAATCATGCAATACACATTTACACTCTGATATGAACATTATTAAATTCAAAACAGTTAAACTGATTCAAGTATAAAAAAATACGAGAAAGAAAATGTAAGGGGAATGGTTTCCATCTTACTAGTGACATCACTGACAATAAGTACAGTAGTGCCTTGCACAGAACATTTTATTTTATTCTATTTCATTTTATATATTTCATATATGTTGGTAGCATTTTAAGGACGGCTGGGTGCATCTCCCAGTCGAACAAACAGGAAGGCCAGATCACCTGTCACTCATATAGCAACAGCAAATGCTGAAGCTGCAGAAAACTGTTGCTAGGTGAAAGCAGGAAATGCTGACTTTGGCTGAGAAGCGTGGTGTGGTTTTGTAAAGCGACAAGAGAGAGTCTTTGCTGAACCTTCGGTAACAATAGACACTTGGGGGAGCAGAGAAGGAGCAAAATTTATAAGATGTGGGCTTTGTTGCTCATTGTTGTGCCAGGTAAGCGTGGTTAAGTTGTTCCGTAACAAATTGGAGTGTAGAAATGATTCAGATTATATTTGGTTTTATTTGAGGTGATCAGACTTTTCTTATGGAAATTCCTTTATAGGAAATTGTAATCTTTGTGTTGGAGAAGCACCCTAGGCTGTGCCTTAGATTTGATTGGGTTATTGTACCTTCTTTAGTGCTGTATATTTATGCAATATGTTGTAGTGTCGAAGAATATTTTATATAGTAGAAATACGTCATAGCAATGTCCAAAGTAGTGGCAGCGAACACCCTTTCTAGGTAATGGTGTTGGTGGTTAGGACAACTGCCGCACCATGTTACAGTACCACAGAACTAAGTTACATTACTGGAAAGACAAGTATTTTAAAGACAGCATATTCTTGAAACAAGTAAAACGGGATCTTCAGTAATTTTTTTTGGTTGATACTCTGAAGGCATATTTCCTATAAAAGTTAATTTCTGGATGTCTCTGAAGTAGAACACTTCTCTGTACCAACAGCAGTGCTAGAACATTTACAAGAAACCCCCACAATGATGAAAAATATCTGCAGCATATGCAAGATACAATATTATGACACACATTTTAAACAATACTGTGTAGCTAAAGCACTGAATATCACAGTTACATTTGCTCACATTCTTACTCATAAGAAACAGTGATTCTGTAAAATGTACATTTAATGAAGCCCTTCGTGTGAACTGACAAAATTCTGCTGTTTTCATTTCAGTGACCCTTGAAGTCTTTACCAGCCAAGGTCAATAATACTGCCTCTTCTTTATCTATGGAACTTCAGCCCATTTTGGGGCAATAACCTTCCCAATCTTCCTCAAACCTTCTCAATTCCTTGCTGCCACAAATAATATTTAGTACAGGCAAGATCATGTTTTTCAACTAAATTTGCAAATACTTAAAGGTCTGTAATATACGAATAGCCAACAAAATACACGGTTCATGACGAACTTTATTCACAATGTTCTCACCAACATGTTTCGGCTGCTACTGCAGCCATTGTCAGGGTGGTGATATACAGTGTGGTATGCTACAACGAACAATCCTACAATGAATGAATGCTACAAAGGACAGGTTTTATCAATAAAATCTGGATGCTACAATGAACACGGAGGAATACTATTGGCCAACGTAGCAAGCAAGCGCATGATGTGTCTGGCCTTCCCGCTTTGATTAGAGCAGCAGTTATAATCTTTTTTATTGTTTGTAAGGTTCAGTTACCAGTTTAGTTCAGTTATCTGCTGATTTGCACCTTTAGCAGTGAAAATATCTTTTTTATATATTCTGCTACATAATTTTAGCCATGAGCCAGCAAAACAGAGTGAGAAATCTAATTAACTTAGACATTAAGAAAGAATGTTTAAATGGTTGTGTTGGATGGTGACTTTGCTCTAGGCTGTGGGCCTGGAACAGATTACCCCTAAATACATATATTTCAATGTATGCTAGAATGAACAGATGCTATAATGAACAAGGTTCTAAACCCAATTACGTTCGTTCTAGCATACCCCGCTGTAATTACAAGAATACAAAGGTACAAATGTGGTTAGCTGTGTCACAGTCACTCTACAACAATTAAAAATTATTATAATTTCAGTTAAAATTATATAAGGAATAAAAATATAGGTTAATGGGTAATTATTGAAATCTTGGGAGTTAAAATTGTTTAGTCTGTGTGGAGTGTCGCTGGTGAGAACAATGGGGAAAAAATAAAACATAGACATTGAACTGCATTTTGTTGGTTATTTATATATTATGGATCTGATTAATGCACAGAAGTTGGAACATATTAAAATACTTTAAGGTCTATAGCTTAAAGAGCTGAGAAAACACACAGTTACTAATTTCTTCCATTTGCAACTAAAGCAGGTACAAAAAATGGTGACATTCATTACACAATACACATGTGAGAGCCATAAGACTGAATGGTACTTACATTCTCTGCCAACACGTATGCATATTCGGCTAATAATGGTGTATTAATTATTCGCCATTTGTGTTTTGCCTTCTTGAAATGTGGATCTGGATACAAGAAGAACATCTTTTTCAGCTACAAAAGTACGTAATATTTAAGAATGTAAAATTAATAAAGAAATTTATAACAATAAGACACTAAAATGATAGTAATCTATGCTGCCACAATTTCACACATGAGCTCTAATTGGACATTCTGTTACCTTTAATCTGAATATTAGAACACAGACTGCATGGTAAAGTTATACTGTTAGCTTTCAAAGGCCTTAATGTGTAATGACTGGCTAATACTAAAATAAATACTTTCTGTCATGAACTTTAAAGAAATGAACTTGCTAAGGATGATACAGATGATACTTTACACTTCAGCATGATTTAGGATATATATGTGTAAATATTCATTAAATATAATTGCATTCATATTTATAACTCTTTAATTCTCCCAGTTATACATAATCATAATCACATAAATAACAATAGGCCTAATAACATCACTAGTGGTAAGTTATTGTTTATGTCATGTCTGCAATATAGTTTCTTTGAAGGAAATAAGAAAAAGCCCTACAATATATGTCTAATATTAATCAAACTAACTAGAACAGAATACAAAAGGGTGGGCACTGAGTGACCCATGCACAAATCAAGATAACTAACATAAAACATATATTCTGGCATCCAATATAGTGTCTTTACAAAAAAAAACCACAAATTTTCTGTAACAGACCCTACCCATTAAGTTCCAGCTTACTGGACATTTGAAATATATATGTATAGAATCAAGTACTTGTGAGTAAGTTTTCTGACTATAATTTTGCAGGCATTTCTCAATTTTCCCCTTCCATTCTGTCAGTATACATAAGCAAGACAAGAAATACAAACACAATTTTAGTTTGGAATTATAACTGTATGAAACACATGCAGAAGTCAACAGGATATAAGGCCACTGAGTAAGCCTTCATGCTGGTAATAAAAGTTATCAGACACAACAAATTAAATTCACTCTTCCCCTGTTGTATGAAAACTATTGAATCATAGGCTTGGATTATTATCCTCAACAATTTTCACTTTTTTGGGTCATAATGTTGCATAGTCATTTCCACACTTTCTTATGAACCTGTTTCAAGCTTGTTTCTGCTCTATCTTTACTTGGTCACATCATCTCTTTCTTTGAACCCATATGAAATCTAACTTCTGCAGCATTTCCTACAATCTCAATCCACAGCTACTTTTATCCAAGCCACCTGAGATCTGCTTAAATGCACTTCTTAATTAATGTTCATGTTTCAGATTATCAGGCTAATAATACACTCCAAGCTACAGAACACTCATTGAAAAATTGATAGCCATTCATCTGGAAACAAATTCCCTGTCTTTATAGAACATAACAAATTATTACCATGTTTACACAAGCAGGCCAGCTGAACTTGGATCACACCTATATATCATTTGCCTACTATTAAACTCCCACTTATGCCAAGGTCTCCCAAGTGGTTTATTCCCTTCACATTTCATGATCAAAGCTCTGCCTCCATATTTTTTATTTTCCAATACATGTGTTAGATGTTTTTTCCATCTCATCTTCCATGATATACCCACTTTAATAATATTACCAGGAGAAGAAAACTTATGAAGTTCCTCACTATAATTTTCTCAGTTCTCTTGTGTAACACTGATAAAAGACAAGAAATAAGTCTTCTTGGATGTTATGCTAAGTTGGCTGGTAAGCAGTTTCTAGCTGACAGAGCATAATATCCCAGAAGACTTAAATTTTCTAAAATATTGCAGGAAGAACTTAGATTCACACAAAAAAAGCTAGTTTACAGTTTGACACAAGGTTTTCCTTGCTGGAAGATAAAAGCAGTAATATTCGAATGTTTCTGTGGTGGTTTACTTTTTATATAATAGAAATAATGGATCTTTATTTTTAGAAAGTGTTGGCACTGCATATAATTGTGGCCACCCAAAAAATTTTATATTTAGATAGGTCATGGAAGATAACAAAAAATAATACTCTGAACTTAACTGTAGCAAGAATTCTCCAAAATCAGTCTCCTTATTTTATTATCTGTGTATTAATTTTTAAATGTCATTCTCAAATTCTTGAACATTATCAGATTTCTAAAATTTATTAGGTAACTTAAATTCTTGTGACAAGGCATAATCATCACTTAATATTTTACTGCATTTACTTTCAGAACAACAGTCTTACTAGTTTAAAATATAGTTTCATTTGTCCTCTTTATAATATTGTATTTTTAATAAATTAACTTCAGGGTGTATCAAGAGCCAATATGTTTTTCATGATTATACTGCTATCAAATATGATTACACTGGTATCAAATACTCTCTTTTAAGAATAATAACCAACTTCCACTAAATAAAACTCAGATTCCTTGCAGTTCTGACACTGACAGGAGATATGACACAGAGAACAATCTTTCAGTACTTTAACCAGTCAGCATAGAGCCTGGCTAGAAACGGATGACTGGGTCTCAATTCCTGTAAGCAGTACTGATTTTTATTATATTTTTTTGCCATGTGTCAGTCAGTTCTAGGATCCATTCAGCCTCTTATTCAATGGATATTGGAGTTCCCTTCCCTGGGGATAAAGTGGCTGGGGTGTTAAGACAACCACTCACCACCATCTTGGGTCAAGGGTACGCATGCATGGAGCAAGACTTCTACACCCCCATGTGTCTTCATTGTGTGATGCTAACTAAGCATAAGAACAACCTAATTTCTTACCTTTATCTCCTTTTATACACATGTCAAAAATGCCTGTATGTTCGTAAAGCATACATACCTGTCCTTTATGAAAATAATTTGGGAGATATTTCATAGCATTTGTACGTAGACAAGCAATGTTCTGATATTCCCCTAGATGTTGGGATCTAAGGGCAGTAATACGATCCAACACATATTTAGACACTTTGACTCTGATCTCCATTCCAAGGATGAGGCTTTCAGGAAACATTGGTGACAGAGTAACTGAAATTCAAGTCAGGGTGTTCTAGTAACAGCAACCTATAGCACAGCTGCTTAACATAAGTACTGGTCACCTTTAAAATCAAAATAGTTCTACCTATGCAAGAAATGAACATACACATGCATGTACACAAAATTTGCATGCCTGCCATTCCAGTGACAGGAGGCATCATAAGTATACCAAGCGAACTGAACACATTGTACAAGAACATTTATTTAACTGCAATATAATGTTATAATTACAAGCAAACTATACCTCGAAACTCGAATAATTACCTGGTGACCATGGTCATTTATGCTGAAATTTGAAGAAATTTTCTACAATAATAACACTGTCAGACTAAAGAGAAGCGATGCTACTCTACCTATATCACTAACATAAAAATGAGTACAGATTTCACTTACAAATATGGGGCATTATATTCTTTACCTATGTTAATTTTTATTTGCAGTTAACTTACTTAAGTAGGCTACTGTGTAAAGGAAGTACCTAGGAATGATAACATGGAAGTCACAGGATCTTCAAGAAATAACCATTCAAAATATCCTTCAATCATAGGAATTTTGGGCCTATAATAGACTATTCAGCATTACAGTTAAAAGAGAATCTACTTTTGAACATTTCAAGCATGTGTTATGCCAGGGGTGCATGAATCCTGGGTAACAGGTTGCTGTAATGACTAAATTTTGTACAGTTTTGCCTAATAATTGTGGGCAACAGTTAGGAACTTGTTTCATGTCACCCTTCTGGTGCCTTGAATTTTACAGTGGCACCTATATTTTTGGAAGATTTATCCACTCCTGTGTTAGACTACTGTAAGCAAATGAGATACCCTGTCCAACTCCCATACAGGTAAATCAATAATTTATAATGCAGGCACTTACCAAGTAAACCACCATACCCACATCCCACATCTAAAAATTCAACCGATTTTTGGGGTGACGTGACTCCATCGGATTTTCCTTTTGTGAAATAATTTGGATACAAAGTAGACCAGTCCATATCTGCTGGAGTTGGTGGACTGTAAAATGTACATCATGAGGTGCAACTCAAAATTCTGGCTCTGCTAAAGCATTGTTGTCACACATCTGCATAAATTTAACTCAACATTGTTACATTTATTAACATAATGACTAAATCAATACAAATAAACTAAATTACAGTTATACATCCTTTAACCATCCACCCAGATGTTACCATAATAGTTTACCGCAATACAGAATACAAGTTAAGAGTGTATGGAGCTTCATAAGCATAAGAAACAAATTGTCTCTTACATTTGGGTTATGGAGCCGGGATAGTGCAATTGGTACGAAAACTAGCCTTTGGTTTGGACGACGGGTATATCCTGTTCACACTTCCGACAAGACATTTTTATGTCTCTCCACAGCGACCGGACTGCCTCTGCGGTCCACCCAGCATCCTATTCAATAGGTAATGGGGGGATCTCCCTCAGGGTGTAAAGGTCCGGAAAGGGAATCTCACTACTCAATTCCATACACTGCAGAAGCTAAACATGCAATGAGCTATTTGTCCACTCCCCCATATGCCGTAATGACATGAAATTTAGTTAACACAGGCACAACTTGTGAAGACCGTATAAACATCGTAAATTGTGTGTTCACATAAGAATACTTACTATTCTATGCAATGATCTGCAGTAGGATTTGAATGTGCACGCTGCCTGTAATATTTCTTTTGCGGAAGAGCAACAGGACTTGCCATTTTACTTAAATAAATGTACTCTACTGCTGCCTATAACTTTTCAACTAACACACACACACACACACACTGTCTCTTACCATGTGTTTCATTGAATCATACGCCCTCTTACGCTAATAACCGTGAACTATAGACAAGTGACTAATATAGCAGACAGCTGAAGAACCCGGAAAGAAATTTTGACCTGTGTTTTTGGGCGTTGTAATTATCCGTGTGTGATATGTACAAAGGCGGCGTGGAAAATAAGAGTCTGTGTTTGTTGTGCTGTGCAGTATGTGACATTCTGGAAGGATTGTGCATTACAAGAAGTACGTCTTTTCTCCAGCTCGGCTGATAACGTTTTGGCGCTTTGTTGTGGCAGGTAATTCACAGGGAAACCATCATAGTTTCGAATTGTAGGTTAATTTGACACTTCGCGTCCTTTGAAGATGCTTTGGTACGTACAGGAAGTTATGTAACTGGAGGCATTGAATATTCAATTATGAATGTGGGAGTTTAGTTATAGCAGGCGAAACTATGATCCCAGTAGCTGCACTAACCTGAGAGTATGTGATATTTATTTCCAGTTACTGAGTGTTAAACTTCGGGTTATTTTGGTAAATAATGTTTTGCCTTTTCATATAACGTTTTTACAGTTTAGATAGAGGCCATGTACAGAAAGTTCCGTGGATGGTGGGAATGACGGAGCTGGAGGGCCCCTGCTTTCTGCGGAATGTTGTATTTCCCGTCACCTTCCTTTGGCCTATATTAACCAGCCCAAATCGCTGATAGCTGGCGAAATATTTTGTGATAATTGTCATTAATTCTTCATCGTCATCATAATTAAAGTGAACTGAAGGGCTAGATGAGTGGAAGTGAATGTAGGGAAGTAGGATGGCGGGGGAGTTGTACAAGTTCAAGGCGAATGTTAGGTTTTCGATCTGTTGTACTTGTTCATGTAGTGTTCGGTTATTAAGTTTTAGCTTATTAAATATTAGGTTATTAAGGTGTCTAGTGTAGTGCAGGCAGTAACGTGACTGGATAGCAAGGGTTCAAAAACGAGTACAGAAAATTTGGAGTTTTTTCTACACTGTCAGATCCTGAACCGTGCTGGGATCAGCCTTTAATTGATAACAGGGTAAAGGCATCCAGAGTATGAAGCTGATTACTACTTTCATCCAGTACCAATCCTAAAGTGAGTAGAGCTTTGTGTGTATGCCTCCATTGCACTGTTGTTACATATTGTTTATGCAAAACTTTACCTTTACATAGCAAGTAAAGTTAAATGCCTTCTGAGAGTAAGTGACCAAAGTGCTGTTAGTAACAGATATTGGAATTTGTATTTACTGCTTTCCAAGAGTAATTACATATTCAGTTTACATTCCCAATGAAGGACACAAAGGAATATGAATTATTCCATTCATGCAACTCCACCCAACCTACCTTTCATCTTCATGCAGGTGGGGGGGGGGCATAATTTTATTCATTCATTCATTAGTATTCAGCCTTGAAGGCCGGGCTTGGCAGGAACCAGAGCCCAGTCATGTGACTGGTATGGCTCTGGCACACTGCATCCTGGGCAAGTTCTTGGGGGTAGTTTGCC
>Ga0123355_10020601_pt1 | contig 10538 bp, 7 predicted proteins | sample TergutEmb28metaG_3_FD_89872 | JGI IMG/M metagenome (GOLD analysis project Ga0123355, IMG submission 89872) | Embiratermes neotenicus P1 segment gut microbial communities from Petit-Saut dam, French Guiana - Emb289 P1 | ecosystem: Host-associated > Arthropoda: Insects > Digestive system > Gut ... | reverse complement strand
CTGGATGGACTGTTCCGAGTCAAGCTGAAGACTGCTGGCTACCCACTCCATTCGCCTCTTTCCCCTTCACTTCTCCTCCCGTGCGTCGCCGTGTGCCACCAGATTCCGTTTCCACTCTACCATGTTCCACAACACTTGCACCTTGAAGAGTACTGCTACAAATCCTTGTCAGCAACCCGAACGTGACACTGAATGATAATGCCTCACTTCTGTCATCTTCAAGCTCACGTTGAAACCCAGTCCAGCTCAAGTGATGCTATGTTGGCACCACTGGTGGACCAAGAGGTTGGGGGTGGGGGGGGGTAGGTGGTGTTAAAGTGACGACTCAAAACTCACTACCGCTGACGTCATCAGCTCGCTGCGTAAGGACAATGCTATCGTGCCTCGCAACAATGCGGCTATCGGATACGTTACCTGGCATGCCGGCTTACACACTCGTGAAGGCATGCCGGCTTGGACACTGGTGAAGTTTCGGGGTCTGCCATGCCAGGGTAGTGCTGAAGATACTTCGTCTGGCATGCCGATTCGAATACTCGCGAAAAAAGGAGTCTCGCATACCGGCTTGGACACGCATGAAGATCGCCATTCAGCAATAACGTCAATTGTAGCGGCAAGGGCGAACGGAACACAAAACTACACGCTGCATAACATACCGGATGGTCGGCGCAGCTTTTCCAACGTTCCTACGAAAAGCTCAATTTTATGAGCAACTTGTGGGCTTCTTCAATGGTTCAGTGACAAGATAACTCCCACGGTCTGCCAACAGTTTTGACAAAATATTTTTTGTTCCCATTCCAAAAGTAAAACTCTTAAGTGTTACGTCTCAACGTGCACTTGCAAAAATGAAGTTTCCTCTGTTATATACACAGCACTAAAAGACACAACTATTATGTGATCTCTATCCTAAATCAATTCAACGTCATATCTTCAACTAAGTACGAAGGAAAAGCAGGTATAATTGCAAACATGAAGTCAGCAGTAAGTGCAGTTAAGTGGATAGCTTCACAGGCCGGCCGCTTTTTCTTATAGGAAACAGGGACCGGTAGGCTTTAGTTAGGGGCTAGTTAGACTCTACAATTCGTCTCGACTAGATGGTGAAAATAAGATATCTGCCCCCGTTGGCAGTGGTCGTCCAAACTAACCACTACATCGACGCGGCTGGCTGTAAGAATTACATCAGAGGCTCTTGCTTACTGATTAGGACAGGACATCATAAACCGTATCTGGTCATAGTTAGCAGCAGCCTGCTCTACTGAACTGTCCTAAGCCATCAGCAGTTTGTGAGATTTGAGGATCGTCGTAACGAGGATTTCAACGTATGACGCCATGTCGACTGGTAAATACCGACATTTGGAATACAAGACCTACAATTTGAGGGTCAATCCATCCTGGACTACGATATGCATTAATGATGGTATTTTATACACAGCACGTAAAAAACGGGTAATTCTTAACGGCATGATATTTTGGCGACCCGAATTGCTACGTTTCTTCTGAAGTTAGCTACTGTCTCGAACAACGCCGTGACAGGTTGAAGCACATCGTCAAAAGCGGCGGTAGGCACTGGCAGCTGGGGCAGAGCTTGCAATATTATTAAGTGCTTCACGCACGTGAATCTACAGTGTTCAGCACAGCTCAGAACATCCTAATGTCAGCACAGCGTTAGGCACAGCTCAGCACAGTCTAATATCAACAGGGTGTTATGCACAGTTCAGAACATCCTAATGTCCGCACAGCGTTAGACACAGCTCAGCACATTCTAAAATCTACAGGGCGTTACACAGCTTAGAACATTCCAACATCTACAGAATGTTACACACATCTCAGAATATTCTAATATCTACACAGCGTTAGGCACAGCTCAACACATTCTAGCATCAACAGGCTATTATGCAGAACTCAGAACACCCTAAAGTCTACATGTCGTTACCCAAAGCTCGTTACGTTCTAACGTCTATGCAGCGTCGCGCATAGCTCAGAATACTGTAATGTCTACACAGCGTTACGCACAATTCATTATATTCTAGTATGCACGGCCATGTCTTCGAAGAAATTTCTTCCCCTGAAATGTCCTAAAATGTGTTAAAAGTTTCAAAATAATGATTATTGAACTGCCCTAAATTCGTCTATATTGACTAATATTTGAAGACAACTGCACGTAGCTACTATTTAAAGTGACAAAACTGGAAAGGGCAGTGAGTGGACTGAGGTACAGTACAGGGCAGTACAGGGTAACTGACGGTAACAAAACAACATTCAACTGAACGAAGAGCAGGGGCAAATATAATAAACGCACTCGGTGCAAAAATCCAGCGGTTATGGACAGTAAGTTAACTGTTTAAGATTTTGGTCTTGTGGAGTGTTGCACTGTAAATCCTAAATGCAGATACCAGCGTTTGGTACGAACATGCTGCCACCAGCTACAGGTCGGGACTAAGGCACAGCAACGCACTAGCTGGCAGGCACCTTGCTACTTTCCTACAGTCAGCGAAATTCGACTCAAGGCCTTATTTCATTCCACTATTATTACTTTCGCAGTCATGTGAGATTGAACGAAACTCTGTAATTGGAGGGGAAGTGTGTCATGGATATAACGCGCTGACTCTGTCACCCTTAAATCTGACCGCCCTGGAATACTCATAATCACTGCGTATGACAGGCTACATACATTTCGTCACTACACTGCAATACGCTTATTTTGCTTAAGGGACACTGCTGTATGGACATCAGTCAGTTGTCACTTTCTGTCAGATCGTTCATCATACTACGGTAAAGCACTCCGCCGGCAGCCCACACGCTCAATGGAGAAGCGAGTGAAAGTTACAAACGATAGTTGTCGGATAAAATAAGGACACCGTACAAACTGGATGCAAAGAAAATGGTCCATCAGATTCACCAGAAGCGGAGAAGAAACGGCTCGCGGTTCGGGCCATTAGCAACGGTGAAGAGGAATTATGGGAAATCAAGAACCGGCTACCCAATTGCATCACAGCCCAGAAGACCACCAGGTGAACATTCTTTTGATTTTGTCGAACACTGTATTTGGCATGCAACTCTCCATCGCAGAGCTGTGCACGTATTCATCCCTCGACAGACGTACTAACTGAATCAATAATTCATCATGACGCGCTTCTTACTTATCTCGAGACACAGTGAGATGTGGCACAAGGAAACGCAACAGCGCGTCATATGGCAGTCACGCGCTATAACAAATCTTAGTGTACAATCCGGCTGCTACAGCAAACCAGCTGTCATTTCAATGAGCGAAATACGGACCGCTCAACCGGCATTTCGAACAAGCAGCTGTGATCCTCCCCAATTACAAATATTCAGTAAACAATGAATAAAATACGGCCCAAATGGAATTAAGAATAAATGAATGATGAAGCAAACGAATACGTATAAAAATGTGACAGTCGCGATGATGTGAAGATGTGCCCATACACAAAAATGTAATACCAGAACTGTCAGGGTAAAATCTTACTCTTCCTTAGATCGCCTTTTTGCGAAATGTTTCGCAGAAGCCTGCGATATTGCGCTATGTGGGAGGCGGTTCCATGACAACACTGCGATATCAGAATAAACCGCCTTGCTAGCGTTCACAAACATCTTTGTCATATACTAGTGAGCCGTCTGCCTCCGGTCGGCTGAGGTCTTGCGCCTCCGGCATGGAAGACCGATTTGCTCCTCTCCTTACCGTTCCCCCTGAGGCTATCGTCTGACCATTGGCTGTTCTCGCAGAAAAGTGAAAGGCAAGGGCGTGCCCCGAGTTTTCCTTTTGAGTTTTGATTTTTGTATTCCGTACTCGTGTTCCTGCACTCAATGCAACCACCACTGGGATCACTCTGGCCAGGTCAGGAGCCGCAAACTCCTTCTTCAGTTGCTTTTCTCCGAGAAGAGCTACGCAGACGATCGGGGCATGGTTTCGCAGGTAAAGTTTAGTCTCGGACCTTACTGTTCTCCAAATTGCGGTTTGGTCATGTTAACTGTGAACCCCGACGTCTGCCTAGCGTCTACCTCGGGAGGGGATGGTACAAGCATGCCTCCCCGTGAGTAGTGTCATTTTGTTTCTTTATACGAGTCAACGAGATGTGTTTGGTTATTCTGTTGCTTCATGTATTGATTGTATTTCTTTTATACGCACGATGAATGTAACGTTGAGTCGACTGATGTATTAGGTCCTACATATGTTTTCTGATCGGCTGTGGATTTGAAGTGATTGTAATTTAAGATTACATGAGCCGAAATAGTACTGTTGGTTGTACTGTTTCTCTGGTCGGCTGTTTACTTGTGCTTATTGTGAAATTACGTCGAGCCGACAGGTGTATGTTTATATTGGGATATTGTCGACTATGTGCGTGGTGGAAGTTTAAGTTGGAAGCAACCATTTTCATTTCATTTTTATTGTCCTATTATTATACTTTGTTGAATTTGTTAATACACTTATTTCTTGTTTTATTTGGCACTGTATCTTGTTTGTGTTACTTATCCTGCCACAAGACCCTAATAACCAGGGTTCGGCTGCTCAACCGATCGGGGACGGAGTATGTGCCAGTCCTCGGATTACAACAAGTTAAAATTCCCCTGTGGGAAAAGTACCTGACGGCTCACTAGGATGCAACTTGTACTGTACTGGTCAGCCAGCGGTCTGCGACATCTGAAAGCCACAGCTTTTATTTCGATGCTTCGCCTTCGCAGGTGTCGTCTGCCAAAGCCAAACACTCAGATTAGCCCGAATTATAGTCACAGATTCTTTTCGTACCGCCCAGTAAATTCAATGCTTCTGAGTTATGTAACCGAGTCAGTCAAGCCGTATAAGGAAAACCGCTGTTCGTTCTGAGAACATTACAAAACACATAATACACTGTATGGGAAGATAACAGAATTTCGTAATGTAAAACCTTGTGGTATATCAAGTGGCCACTGTGCATTAAAGGGTTAAACAAAGCGCTTCTAGGAAATACTGAAGCAAGAATGCAGCTGGCCGATCAAACTTGACACCATGCAAAACGGAAAGCAATACATCATTAAACACGTATGCCTGAGCGTTACAGGTGTCAGCTCGCCGCGAATAACATTACGTGTTAATTTCTTTAATTTTCTGTGTTATTTGCAGACCTATTCTCAGTTCCGTCTGCACATTCCAAGCCTAAGGGTCGCATAGCCAAACGCTGCTGTCTACAGAGACTGAAAGTTCCTCACTGTGTGCATAACGGTCGTCACAGCAGACACTATTTCCCTCGTCATCGCCAGAGGACATGAGCTCTCACGTCTACGTTCAATCGCGATAATATTCTGTTACAGAGAATTGAATGGCCGAATTTTATAAACGAGAGATTGTATCTACTGCGTCGTAAGAACGGAGTCGTAATTACGTGCAATTCGGGTTCATTTTTGTCTTCACAGTGTTACTCACCTTTCGGCCACTGAAATACGGCAAAAGCATCACCAAAGGAGCAAAATTTTTTAACAGACAATCGATCCTTCATGGTATATGAATTGGTCGGTCGGCATTCTCCGATGCGAATTTGCGCACTGGATCGTGACACGGCGTGACGTCATGGCTATACACCGACTACACGGTATCGTCGTTACCTTTGATGATATTTTCTCGTCCACCGACTCAGACGTCAGTGTGACGTATGTTGGTAGGGCTCCTTTTTGCCGTAACAGAAAACATCTCTTGCTTCTGACACGATAATCCACACTTCAAGGCGATAAGGCTAAAGTTACTGCAAATTACGAGAACGTGACGTCATTAACTGCAATGAATAAGTACTAATAAGGATTATAATCACATCGCTGACGACGAATGGAATAAAGTCAAATTCCTTGTTGGCGGCGGCGGCGGCAGCGGCAGCGGCAGCAGCAGCAGTAGCAGTAGTAGTAGTAGTAGCAGTAGTAGTAGTATTAGCAGTGGCAGTAGTAGCATCAGTAGTAGTAGCAGTAGTAGTAGTAGTAGTGGCAGTAGTAGCAGTAGCAGCAGTAGTTGCAGCAGTAGTAGTAGTAGTAGTAGTAGTAGTGTGGTAGTATTAGTGATAGTGGTAGTACTGGTAGTGGTAGTAATAGTGGTGGCGGTGGTAGTAGCAGTAGTATTATTGGTATTAATTGTATTGGCGGTAGTAATAGTAGTGTGGTATTAGCGGTCGTAGTAGTAGTAGTAGTAGTAGTAGTAGTAGTAGTAGTAGTAGTAGTAATAGTGGTGGTGGTGATGGTAGTAATAGTGTTGATGGTGTGGTAGTAACAGTAGTAGTGGTAGTACTGGTGAAAACAGTAGTTGTGTGGTGGTAGAATTATTAGTGGTAGTATTGATGGGGGTTGTATTAGTGTGGAGGTAGTAATGGTGATAATGGTAGTAGTAGTAGTAGTAGTAGTAGTAGCAGCAGTATTAGTGTGGTAGTAATAGCAGTGGTAGTATTGATGGTTGTGGTAGTAGTAGTGTGGGAGTAATAGTAGTGGTAGTATTGGTGGTGTGGTTGTAATGGTAGTGGTGGTGGTAGTAGTAGTAGTAGTATAGTAGTAGTAGTAGTGGTATTGTTGGTGATGCTGGTGCTGGTAGTCAATGACCACAATGTCATTACATTAAGTTCCACAATGTTACAAGGAAACACATCATGACACCCACACAAAGCAGTTCTCAACACTGGCACACACCTTCACCCGGTACTGCAGTCTCGGACACTTGATAGATTATACACCCCACAGGCACATATTCTTAACATAACACTATAATCGTAATCCCTTCACTGTATTTCAACCACTATAAAAATAGAACTACATTAACTAACTAAATAAAGTATTAAAAATGTTCTGGTATATGATCTATAAAGCTGTACTTTCAGCTCTTGACATTCGGGTCTCCTGAGATACGACGTGCTGGTCCGTGAATGTTCGTGACGTATCGAATGATCATGTAGCCTTCGCCATCAAGTGCAAAAGTCCAAGAAAAACGGCGAATTCACTTCACCTGAACTGTCTGTTCACGATACAGGCGACGCGGGAACCCCTGACCCAGCGTCACATTCCAGACAACTTGCATCCTCAGCAACATTGTTGTGAGAACCTCAAATCTCGCACTTGAAGCTCCACTCATTCTTCACCTCGGCTGTAGATGGAGGTGTGAGGTCAGCTTCACGCCCCGTCCGATGGGCCCCTGGGAATGAACGCACGGTACCTACTGAACAGGAGACCCGATGGACCGCAAAGTCGGTCTGGACATTTTGAAAAAGAGAAAAATATATTGCCCTTGCACATGTCCAGAGAGCACTGGGAATAAAGCGAGCGGGGCGTGATGCTACCACTAACTTTCACGTAATGTCTGCAGGTGTAACTTCACTCGCAGATGTGCCTTCTTGGCGAGTTGCTTTACTGAACAAGGGAAAATCCTACTGAATCAACAATTGTCATAATTCTAGACACTGTGAGATGCCTTACTGAAGTTACAGATGAATGGCAGATACGAACATCTCCAATTGTACAAGCCGAAAGACACTGGCTCAGCACAATACAATACGGTTAAATAAGGAATACTGCACTAGCGTATTGTTGTTAATGAAACAGGAATATCGTACTGCACAAAAGTCCTACGCCTAAAATAGCTTGGGCTATCCACTAGCTGGAGAAAGCTGCAATATGCCAACAAAGCAATGAATTACTAACACATAAGGACAAGTGAAGCAGTGCCTTTATTGCCAGTTTCGTATTGCACGCTAAGAAAGATAACGACTAAACGTACAGGAAAACAAACAAAACAAGATAGCACCGAAAAAGAAAAAAGAGAACACGGAAAAGAATTAATATATGTATATTAATTGCAAAATATCTAGTCTAACACAACTCGATTAATAGTTATTGTTAGGATTAATGGTACATTTCACATCATTACTTCCGGCTACATATTTCGGCTCTATCTACTCGAGCCATCTTCAGGCTGAAGTATTGTTTACTTAAGAAGGTGATATATAAGTTGGCATTATTGTTGTCGATTGCGATATCTCGCATTACATATTTAAAATGTTGTGATTAAAATAATATGCATTGATGAAGTAATACAATGTGCATTAAAATAATTTTGAGCTAATTAAAAATGGTTCAATATATTATTAAGGTATACAATATTAAAATTCAGGATATTGGCTTGATGCCGTGGATTGGGTTCTTTTATTTTCTATTTATATTAAGGTAGCAACTCCTATGTTGCAGCGGAAGTGTACCTTGCATTAAAGATTAGTGCTGGATCATGGATGCGTTGGTGTTTTTATATTGATATCAGTAGTGAAGCGTTCATTCAAAAGCTGTTGATTTTTGTATTTGCACCTGTATAACAAAATCGTGTTTTAGGGAAAAGATTTTGGGATATTATAGAGTTGTTTTGATGTATTATACGTAATTTTGGTGTTTACGTTTTGGGTGTTGGAAACTGATATATGTTCTTTTCTGTTCTCTTAGAAGAGGTTTTTATGCTGAGGAGTTTTTCTGTAGTTATGTAGAAATTCTCATTCAGAATGCGGGTGTAAGATGAGAAAAGAAGCAGCGGTATCGACATGGCTTATGTAAATAATGGGAAAAGTAACCAGAGGAGGCCACAATCAAAACAGTGAGATAGCAACAAACACGCAAGAAAGGAAGAGACGGCACAGAATCATTACCTTTATTTGCAACGAAACAAACCCCTGTATCGGTCACTGAATGCTGACGTCCCTACTATGGACACTGGGACTGATAGAAAATATATGTAAACCGTCACTTCGTACCTTACAGAGAACAAAATGCGTATTCACTACTAAATGACGACGTCGTTAATGCTGTGAACTCCTTGCTTACTAAACTTAATCTACACACACACACACACACACATATATATATATACACACGCGTATAGATGATTCTGTTCGTACCTCGCAGAGAACAGCCTCCTTCCACTAGAATGCTGTGTAGGGAAATAACGCCATTAACTATGAAACCATGCGGTGCATATGAACAGTGTGGGATAAATTTAGTTTCGTTGTGTTACAGAAGGTGATACGTGTACTATTGGCCTGTAGATATTAAAACATGTATTTATCCCACAAACCTGATATCAGACAACACCATATCCAAAGTCCACTCGTCCCAACTCCTGTGTCACATTTCAAAACACTCACTTAGCACCAACCACTGACAGCACCACTGAACAAGACACACCTGACCCTGTCACCATTTTGCCGCACAGCCCGCTGCGTAAAATGGCAATGTAACGCCTAGCACGCGGTCCGCCATCAACGTGCCTGCAACCCGACGAGTCAGACTGTGTGACCTACAGATCATCTAGTATAGTGTGGTCTGCCCATTGCCTGTCCCTCGAGTATCACGTGATGTTTCCTGCCATTAGCTCATGACCCTACAACTACGGTTGTTGCAGGCCTGCCAGTTAGCCACATGTGACGCACTTCGTCTAGCATCGAAGTTCTGTCTGCCGTGAGGGCTTCTATTTAACAGAAATGCACAGCAATCAGAGCGCAGTCTTTATTTGCCTTGCTTTGTTAGGAAAATTAGCCAGTTTTTATGACACCTGAAAATTCCTTATCGTGCTCGAAAGAGACTGCCACTTTTCCTCGTCCTGAACCAGTTTAATCCGGTGCACACGCACTCCAACCTCACCTCTTACTTTGAGTCTCGCTTAACCTCACTACGCCGTAGGTTTTCCTTCCCTCCACATCGACTGTATGCCTAATACTATTGTACAGCTTGCATTTCTGTGTTTACAGCCGACAGACTCATCTCTGTAGGTGGGTGATGGTAAACACAACACAACGGCCCGTGTTAATACGTACAAGGTTAAATAAAGTTTTTCCCGTAAAGAACGAAAGTGTGTCTTTCTGTGCATATATATATACAGGGTGTCCCAGGAGGAATGTGCCAGACTTCGGGAGGGTGTCCCTTATGTTAAAGTATACCGATATAACCCAAAACACCTATGTCCAAAGTGGAACGGTTACGGAGATAATGGCCAGAGAAAATTGTGGTCTTCTTGCGGGTCCACGCACTGTACCTGTCAGCTGACAATCTTATCCCTTTCGTCCTTGACTGTAGTTTCATATGACGCGATTTCAGCTGACGCTGGCCACTGAACTTCACTGCATAAGAACAGCACTGCGTGCACTGCATACGCAGTGCGGTTTAAGGTTGCTTTGTGAATGGTTGGCAGGTTAGTTGTACAGTGTTGCTAAAACGTCTTTTGTGTTTTCCCACGTGGAATATTGTGAGATGAATTTTGTGTATGGATTTTGCGATGGCAATGCACGTGCTGCTGTTCAAGAATACCAAAGGCGTTTTCCCGATCGAAGGATTCCGTCTCGAAGTGTATTTACGCGAATCCACCAGACATTGCGTGATACTGATTCTCTTCCGAGTGTTTCTTTGCAGTCTGAAAGGGAGGTGGTACGAACGATTAACACACGAGAGAACATTCTTCAAATGGTTCAGAGAAGTCCACGTCTGTCCACCCGTAGAATGGCCTCTCGCATCGGCCACCAAGGTCGCCAGATCTTACGCCTCTT
>Ga0123355_10020600_pt1 | contig 10538 bp, 4 predicted proteins | sample TergutEmb28metaG_3_FD_89872 | JGI IMG/M metagenome (GOLD analysis project Ga0123355, IMG submission 89872) | Embiratermes neotenicus P1 segment gut microbial communities from Petit-Saut dam, French Guiana - Emb289 P1 | ecosystem: Host-associated > Arthropoda: Insects > Digestive system > Gut ... | reverse complement strand
CCGAACCCATTTCCTAACCATCCCATCACTCATCCCATTGTCACCATACACTTGACAGATCTGGTGATGAATCTCACTTGGTAGCACATTCCTAGCGTTCAAAGAACGAATTACAGACCATATTTCACAGTCGGCGGCCCCTTCAATTGTCTTAAACATGTTAACGCAAGGAACAAATATAAACATAACACGAATTTCACGAAATGGCGTCTGTGAATTCTCAATTTATAGAGGAAGTTACTGCACATGCGCATAGTGACAGTCTCGAGGATGCTCGAGAGATATGCGCAGACGGTACTTACTTTCCGAATAACCTACGTACTAATGAGTAACCTATATCTTATGCAAGTCATAAAATGTACCTAATTTATGGTATTTCTCTTGATAATATGTCCTCCTGGTCTTCCTCCGAACACTGCGCCATATTTTACACATAGTTTTCAAACTTGCATTTGCCCACATTTTTCAATTGTGTGTTCTTTGTACAACAGATTATTGTTTATTGTGTGTTACTTTTCATTTATTTATAGCTATTTACGTTACGACGAAGAAAGTCGTTAACAGCTAGTTTTAGTACCTTTAATACTATCCACATTTTAGGATACGTACATGCCAACAAGTTAGGAAATATATTCATGGCACACTTCAGATACCATCACTTCCAAGCCAGAAGCTCTGTCTTTCACTTCATATCATCTCCAAATCCAAAACCGAAGCATAATTCAGCGACTACCCGCTCACTCAACGCACTTCATAGGCTGCCTCCACACTCCACACCTCGTAGAGGCGGTCTCCTGCCGCAACCCGAGTTTCCCGTCGTGTCGAGGTGACAAGGGACCCAAATTAAAAGGGCTCGTTAAAACCGCAATTTAAACTTGGCATCATTAAAACATTTTACACTCGTTCCCAGTCCATAGTGCATTAGTTTAACTATATTAAATGAATTTTATGTGCCCTCTGCACGACATACAGCCAACGAAGAGGTCGCGTTCGTCCGTCAGAGTCATGTTCCGTTCCAGAAACTACAAACTGTTACTTCGAGTAAAGCTGTCTTTCCGTGTTTGTATTTCAGGAGCTTCAAAACGGAATTACTTCTGTTTACTACCATCCCTACACCGAATTACATAAAGCTTAAATCGAAAGTTATTCAGCTTTCTGGAATTCGTTTGGTCTTAAACAAGAATTGTAGTTGGCGCGGTATACAGGTTTAAATATGTAAGTTCACCCTAATTTTACAAACCGTGCTACACGTTACTGAACATGTAACTTGAAGAAGTCTGCTGCCTTCATATTCGCTGAGACTACCCTGAAGTTGTTGGTAGGCAGTTTCTCCGAAACGTCGGAAATTACTCGCAAATTGGCAAGGCGCCTCATCGCAGAAGACAATCTGCATGTGCTATGAGATAACCGCTGTGTAGTTAGCTTGGCCACAACAGAATTTTTTACGGAATAAAAAAACACCGAGGCCAGTGAGAGACGAAACGTCATAGCACACATCAGTAAACACTGTGTGGGTTTTTTTGTAGTTTTTATTGACAACATGCTCCTTTATATAGTAATACTACATGTTTTGGTTTTCTTATATTACAGTACATTATTGTTTAGAGAAAAGCAATTGTAACTTAATAATTGATTTATCTAACAATTGGCTGTTGTTCATAGATATTACTACTTATTAAATAATATGATTACAATGTTTGTGGTCGAAAATATTTTGTCTTCCCAGTTTGCTTGGATTAGTGTTTATAGTTCTAGTAATCTATCACTAAAACATGCTTATATAAACTTCTCGAAATTAAACATTGCATGTTGTGTATCCCGGTATGTATAATTGAGGGCCATTATATATTCTATTGCAGTTTATTGAAATCTATCGATTTGATAAATCTTGAAAATGTGTGTGAGTATTTTGCTGTCAAGTCGCTGTTGTTGGTGGGCCAGGTTCCTCTGCTGGACTTTATTTGATGCTTCAAAGTATTCCTTTGGAATTCTAATATTTTGCCGTCATATATTAAGCGTTCTGATGACTGAGCCCCCTCATCGCAGGGGCACTTTGGATTATCAATTAATTTGAACCTGTAGAGATATGATTTTATTTTCCCATGGCCAGAGACAATAGCTGTGAACTCCGAAGTTATTGGTATTTTCAGTTTTAGTCTGTTCTACTGTCGGGAAGAACGATCTGCATAGCGTATACCCCTACACAGTGGGGGTATAAGCCTGTATATACTAGTGCAATATATTTGCATTCCTGGGACAGTATCCATACACACGATCTATGCTGCTGTTAACGCCAAGAGCCTCAGAATTATTAAATTATTTTAAAATAGATGTTACAATGATAAACCGGTAATGAGTAAAATATATTCTGACTAAGGTTCACGTAACTAAAGTGCACACTAGGGCGTTTTCATGGGTAGAAACATGAGTTCCGATTTAACAAATCAGGATCCAGAAGCGGACTAGGCAAGTGCCTTTGCACATCCCTGTTCAAATAGGATGTTAATAATACAAAACTCCAGTCTTATGTATAGCTCAGGTGCACTTTCGTCCCGCGAAGCACCTCCAACAAATGGGCTCCAACTTACAGTATCACTTTACTGGCATCCTCAAAATATTACGAGACGCTCCTATTGTGTACGTCCTGCAAACTTATGTGTAACTGCAGTTACACTCCTTGGCTAGATTTTCTTAAAATAAACTCCAATAGTATACAGCAAATGCTTAAACATATCACATAGCAATTTTATGCCCATAAGTAATATTATAAGGCGAAGTGTGGAATCAGGGGTGTGAATCCCACTTCGATACCGGATGTACCAAGTATGGCCGAGTGTTTCCTTTAATCAATGCAACTCTATAGAAACAATATGTTTACGCTTGCAGGTGAAGGCCATGCCAAAAAAAAAAAAGCATCCAAATTTAAAACATGGAGTTAGGATCTCATAAACTTTCGTATTACATTCAATTCGAGTTCTGTAAATCTAACTGTATTGTCATAGATGTTTCCTATTTGTGAGTAGCTCATTATTCAAGTACAGGTTCTGTATAAATGTTAAATTCGCATCGGCGCCATCTTTACGATTTCGAGTAAAAATAATGTGTGTTGTACCATGTTACGTAGGACGCAGGCCATGTAAATGGTCCATTGTGTGCAGAATTTTCCCACTGTCGCCATTTTGTTATTTGGCCCTCTAAAATAATTTTACCTGAACAGTAGTTACATATATTTCCAAGTTTTGATATTATACATCACTTCAGGGTTATCAGTAGAAGCTTGTTGCTCCAACCTTACAAGTTTGCATGTCCGCTATGTTATTACGGAATACAATTAAAACTTAAAAACACGCTCGTGAATATCAGTATACTGGCTTAAATTTTCACAGGGGACAAGCGCGCGTGCACGCGCACTTACACACACACACACATGTGTGTATGTGTGTGAGTATATATATATATATATATATATATGCAATACACGCAACCTCACACCCTCCATACACACATGCACTCACACGTACGTACATACCTATGTACATTACATACGTACTACATACAACATACACATATACATAATACATGCATACACACACATATGCACACATACCTACATAATTACATATACACACATATACATATATATATATGCATACATACATACATACATGCACACATACATAAACACATGTGGTCTAGGGTTTGGTCTTCCTTGTTGCAGGGTCGTGTTGCACTTTCCGTTATCTTGAATCTGTGGAGATACTATGTACATCCTAGTTTTCTCATGACCAGTTACCAATGCCGTAAAATTCGGGTTTACGTTTATCCTAAGGTGAATCCTGTCCCTTACGTTTGGAAAAAAAACTAGACCACATACTTAACAAGTGCACACGTCATAAAACACAAAGAGACTTATTTAAGGAAAAAGTTTTAAAAACCTGGATCTGGCCAGTTAGTAAAAAGGAGTTAATAACGAAACACTTGAAGTATTTTCTTACATTCACAAAAACAATAAACCTGGAACATTAGTAACACGAACTTATACATATATTGTCACCTATGTTATAGAGCTCTGATAAATAGTTTAGTTAATTAATAATAATAATAATAATAATAATAATACCTCAATTGTAAAGGACATGCCGTACAGACACAAGTTGTCAGCCTCGGCACTTCCTACATATGAAGCTAACATGTAAATTCAGCATGTTGTATTACTCCAAGTAATGGAGCATGCTTATCATAATAAAAAAATACATACACACATACACACCTACATACATAATACATACACACACATATATACATACATACACACTTACATGCACTCGTACATACACACATACATTCATACATACACACATACAATCATACACACATATACACATACATAAGCACACATACACATATATATACATACATATACATACATACCCGTACATACATACATACACACATACATTACATACATACATACACACATACATTACATACATACATACACACATACATAATACACACATACATAATACACACATACATACATACACACATATACATACATATTTACATGCATACATTTTACATACATACATACATAAAAGGTACATACATACATTACATACATACACACACACGCACGCACGCACGCACAGACAAACCGAATGGCGATTTCAAAAGCCCACTTTCTTTTCCCAACGAAATCGTTTCCGAAAAGTTTACAGTTGCTTAAGGGATCAATATCTCAGCTGATCCCCTCTCCCCCATTTTATGCATCACCAAGGCTCATAACCATGCTCACAACACCCCACTACAGGTTACTACGCTCAATCACATGAATCCAGTCCGCAAAATTACACTCAGTAATGTCTAATTTAACGCAGCTCTCCCACCTCTTCCATTCTGTAAGTGCTCTACACATCTGTTTGAGGAAGGTTTCAAAATGTCTGTTAGGTTAATACAAAACGAGTTCTATGTAGAAACAAGATTCTGTAACGCTTTCACAAAGTTTTGAGCAGACTTTAGATAAAACCACTCAATACTGGACTGGAAATTATGCTAGGAAGCAGGGATGTCATTCAACAAGTAATTAACTTCCGACTTATTAAAATATCATTAAAACTTTGTATAAAGTTGGTAGCTGCTTCTCATTAAATTCAATTTAACCCTACAAATAAAAATCAAAAACATTGTACAAATGCTCACAATTCTCTACTGTTGACCAGGTGTGTTCCGAACTCAAATTCCACTAACAATGATAAGTTTGAAAAATACACGCATAAGACGGTTAAACGTATTAAGAAGTTATTATACCAGTACAGACGTGTATATGGAGTCGGTAATATGACCAACACCTGTGCAAGCAAATTATGAACCGAAGAGAAGAAGATTTTTGGGTTATTTCAGAAGTGGTTTGTACCGGATTAATCGCAACCATCTTGGTTTTGGCGTCATTAAATAAACACCCTAACATATCTCAAAGTACTTAATTTTATAACAGTACGTGTACTTTCTAAAAGAATATTAAACATAATATTTTAAAGTAAAACTCTGCAGTGTTGAAAGATATAAGCACAACTAAAATACCACACAGTAATAATAATAATAATAATAATAATAATAATAATGAAATATGTGCTAGGTGGAAGCAAACGGCAGCACAATTTATCACGACAGCAATATCACCTACGAGAGTAATTCCAAAGTCACTATCACAAGGTCAAAGAAGACTTAACTTGCACCCGAATACATATACACAAATGCAAAAATCTGTAATTCTTAGCACGTGTTCTATTGTAAAAAACTTTTTAAAATTACAAATAAGACCACCGAGTCTAATCCCGTTGATTATTACATCTCAGGATAGGTGAATATTTCCCAGCCAAAGCTAAGAAGTGAGAAATTCAATGTTGACGATGACGATGATGATGATAATAATAATAATAATAATAATAATAATGTTAGAATAATGCAACAGAAACAGTTCATATATCCTCGAGTTGTACATTATATCAGCCTAATACCCTTTCAAGTAGTATTTTTCTGCCGTCCCTGAGCGGTCGGCTCCTGCGAACACGATGACGAACCTTTGGATTCCACAAAAGCTGGGGGTTTTTTTGAACCTATTGAGCGACTACAAACGTCGCAAGAATATCTTTCTTGTACAGAGTCTTCTAATTGGTACACTGTAATCGTGGCTTATCTGCACGTGTACCTTTACTGATGCTCACAAGAATTCGGTAGTACCAATAAAAGCCCTCAGCCAACAAAGTACATACACTGTACGAGGGCAGAATTGGTAACTCTAGAATAAGCCCTAGCTACGGAACGGAGTGTATACAACGAATCACTGAAGCTCGTATCAAATCCACTTAATCTCCCGAACATTTTCAATAGAAGTATTCTTGTCAGGATCTACTACGACCAAAATCGAACACAATACAATAACAAGTCTGTTGACCTGACCTGGACAGTCCTTTGCGTCCAAACATCGGAGGTATTTCGTTGTTACGACGTTATTGATCAAGCAAATGCGGTATGAAGTTCAGACCATGAATATGGCATATCAGGCCTGAGACAAGTTTGTAACTTACTGTTAATTAAATTCATCTTGGTGAGCCTTCTCCTCCCTGATAGAGTATGATAACATCGACATGTTGCTGGGAAGCACAAGGTGTTCCAAAAAATTCCCCAACTAAGCAGATCTGCTCCGAGAGAGATGCAACTACAGCCCAGACAAATGCGTAATACAGCAAACTGCTGATACCTTGGAATCTAGAGTATAATTATCGCATTCATTGAAACTTATTCTGACACCTTCAACTGCAGTCAAATCTCTCTCTTTATTTCTTTAAGACATATTTTAATATTATCCTCACATATACACTTATGTCTCCTAAGCGCCTATTTATTTTAAGGTAAAGGTAAAGGTAAAGCAGTACCGTTACAGGCCTGAAGTGGCCCAGAGGGTTCCAGGAAGTTAAGTTTCCCAGATTTCGTGACAACGGCACAGGATGGTGGTAGGTTGTCGGCCTTACGCACCGGCCGCCTTTACCCCCGGGAAATACTCTTGGTACTCATTTCTATTAGAGGCTGAGTCGACCCCAGGACCATAGTGCGATATTTATTTCAAGATCTCCGACAAAACCCAATGAATTGCTCATCTACTCCACCCGTGCTGATTTACACCCAATCTAATGTCACATATTGGCGTTCTGTGGTTACCACGCGGTCCGAAGTCCTGGCATAACTGTCTTCTAACGCCCGAACCTTGGGATGGCTGTTTCCAACCCCATTATGAACATGGATGCAAATATGCGTCTTTTTCTGCTCTTGTGTTGTCCTTCATACGTAAAAGCCTTGCGACGGGAGAATCCTTCATGCAAGAAAACCACCAGTGTGATCACAAATAGGATTTCTAAACCGGAAAAGGCGATACCTTGGACATGGACTACACTAGCTTGCAGCGTTATATCAGATAGGCAATAAAACTGACTACATAAATTTACGCACTTCCTTCTACGCTATTTACTCTGCGTCAGTTGCAATGCCAAATGCGACGTAAAGATGACCACTAATGTCAGACAGAGGATAAGGCTCCGAAAGGAGGCGGTCGGGGCACATTTCAAAGTAACATTCCAGAAACTGGGTGAAAAGAAACTCAGACAGATTTGAAGAACTATCGAGACTCGACCCAAGTGTGTACACAACACAGCTGCGAAGCGCTAACGTTAAATCTAACTCCTCGGCTCACAGCGAAAATGTAAAAGAAAATGTAAGTGCTTACCACTAGAAGAACATGATGATATTTTTCTTTCGCGATCTAAGATCTAGAATTCAAAACGTGACATATTTTTCCTTTTATATATTCCAGACTCCACTAAAGTTGCTATCAGTTCTACATATATAGCCCCAGCACACACACTGATATATTGGTTTGATTCGTTGGCTGAATGATAAATATTTTGCATCCTGAAGATGCGTGCAGCTTTCCATATGTTGACGTTGAATTGCTTCCTTTTTGCTTCTATTTCGCCGACAAAAATATATACTACCGGTAGAGACACCTACATCAACTCGACTAGAAAAACGAGTTTGGGCAGTCTGATACATAAAAATAGTTCATTCAGAAATTGTTTCTATATCTTATATAGTAATTCAATTTATTTAATATGCATGGAGAGAGAAATTAAAAGTGGTTATTTAAACGCAATTACACCTATAATAAGCCTTAAAATAAAGAATTGTATCTGAAGGAATTACTTTACAATTGCATCACTTAAACTACACGTACGTCAACACACAGGTAATTTGATTATTTTTTGTACGAGGGTTATTCAGAAAGTAAATACCGTTTCGCCATAAAAATGATCGATTAAGATTTCATATAAAATTTTATTGCTATCAGATTCAACATTCTTCAAACTATTTTTCCACATATCCGCCGCCATTATTGAGGCATTTATCGTAGCGGGGCACAAGTTTTTTAATACCATCCTCATAGAATGCGGCCGCCTGCGATGTTAGCTACTACTGACAATGTCATAGAATAGTGTCCTTGAAATCTGAGGAAAGTGCAGAGACAAATCAGAAATTGTGAAACTTCTGTCGTCACGCACTCTTTCGTTGACCTTACGCACCAAATCATCATTTACCAAATATGGACGCCCACTTCACGCCTCATCGTGCACGTTCTCTCGTCCTTCATTGAACATCCGAACCCATTTCCTAACCATCCCATCACTCATCCCATTGTCACCATATACTTGACAGATCTGGTGATGAATCTCACTTGGTAGTACATTCCTAGCTTTCAAAAAACGAATTACAGACCTATTTGACAGTCGGCGGCCCCTTCAATTGTCTTAAACATGTTAACGCAAGGAACAAACATAAACATAACACGAATTTCACGAAATGGCGTCTGTGACTTCTCAATTTATAGAGGAAGTTACTGCACGTGCGCAAAGTGACAGTCTCGAGGATGCTCGAGAGATATGCGCAGACGGTACTTACTTCCCGAATAACCTATGTATATTCTAACGAAAATAATTAGAATTAGGATATCATTAGGAATCCACTGCTCAGGCAGGAAGGTAGACTTTAAAAAGGCGGGAGACACAGTGAGGGAATCCGCGGTACCCGTACTGGATTGGATTTCTTTTCCTATTGGAGGATGAGTAGATAATTAAAAACGTATACGTTACAGACAGAGAGAAAGAAAGAAGGATAGAAATAAACAGAAAAAAAGAAATAGTAAACTTAAAACCGCGTGGAAAAAAAATTCACTGTTATAACTTCCCCTAAAGTTAACAGACTGCCAGTTTGTAAGCACTTCTTCCCTGTGCGTATTTGCTACATTCCTCTTCTTCTCATCTACAGTGGTTTCACTACGCTAATAATATATGGTTATTCAAAATGATTGTCGGGGTTTTAACAACTTGCCATACACAATAAACTTGAGATTCGAGTATATGTATTTTTTATTTAATAGAACAACATTCCAAGTTTTTGACATATACCTTACAGATGCTCTATATATGCACCCTTTCTGATTCTACAAACATCAACACGATAATCGAGTTCGTTCCGCATGTCAGCGGTGATGGTTTCAATGGCGGTTCTGATTCGTACCTTCAGTTTCGGGATACACAAGCACCCTGTCTCTTGAAACTGTGCATACCACCTTCGAATGGAATTGTCAGATGGTGGTTGTTTCCCGAATTTGGTGTGGAATTGCCGCTGGACAATTGTACCCCGACAATCATTTTAAATAACCCTGTATGTGCTGAAGTGTAAAAATCACGTGCTATCTCACTTGAGCCTTCTATTACCTCCTATACACCAGACCCCACCACTTTTTAAAACACCCTCCAAAACAACCAGCCACATAAGAGATAAAGGTGTGAAGAAATAACATCAAACACTAATTCTAAAGGAAAAGTGTGTTGGCATGTAGCGCTGACGTTTCTTATGAAGGAAGATATTGGTCCGTGTTAAGAAATAACAGAAATGCTTTAAGGAATGGTCAGCAAACGGTGGATATTTACGAAGTTCCAATTACTGAAGGACATATTTAAGTCACGAATATGTTCGAAGTTGCAGCTTAACGTTTATGTTTCAATTCCGCCTGCATATATGTGGAAGTAAAATCTTTGCAACATGAGACTAGGTTTCAAACCTCAAACGAACCCCGTCGTAGTGTAAATGGTTTTTCTGGTTAACAATCGAATACAATGGGATTTTATGCAACCCGTTTTATACATGAATCAACAGACGCTTTTCGACCTTGTAAGGCCAACATAAGTTTCCACTTCTACCTACCTACATCAGTACCAGTGTTGATGTTTGTAAAAGCAAGTCAAATAATTAAATGTTAGTTGAAGAATAAAAGACCAACTTGATATCACTTGCTATTTTATTTCACTTCTTATGTGCTCAACATGTTTCGGACATTAATATATCCAAAATCAGGAGCTTGCGACTATTCTGTTGAATTACCACATTGGTCGTATTGTTCTTGGTTCGATGTTTGTTGGAGT